>Ga0194117_10003490_pt1 | contig 15790 bp, 14 predicted proteins | sample TA2MahsurfametaG_FD_160579 | JGI IMG/M metagenome (GOLD analysis project Ga0194117, IMG submission 160579) | Freshwater microbial communities from Lake Tanganyika, Tanzania - TA2015009 Mahale N1 surface | ecosystem: Environmental > Aquatic > Freshwater > Lake | place: Tanzania: Lake Tanganyika...
AAAAACTGCTGAAACGAGAACTCGAAAACACCAAACAGATTAAGAATAACCAGATACTTTAACTCGAACACAACCTCAGCAAGGCACACCTACAAATAGTAAAAAATATGCAAACAAGAATGATTTAGAAAGACAACTCTCAAAAGTTCAGGCAGAAAATAACCATCTTAAGGAACAATATAGAGGACTTTAAAACTTTTCAAAGTAGAGAACTCACGCTCTCACCCACAAAAACATACGCATCGCAACACTTGAAAAAGAGATGGAGGATATCGCGCATAGAAAAAATCAAGAAAGCTAAGCAACCATATAGAAGTATTATTTATCCTATCTAGACTCTTATCAGTGATAAGGTCTCAGGAAAATGAATTAAGTGTTCTGCTGGGTGATCACCAAAACTACCTTCAGGAGTGTGAAAAAATATCTCTAGCTTATCAACATCTGAAAACAGAGAACCTTCTTCTAAAAGAATACAATATTGAGCTCGAAAAGCAGGTCGAAGAGTTGGAGAAGCAGAGCTTGTCTCTTGAAACATGGGTTTCACATAGTCACTAAGAACTCTCGCATCAAAATCAGCAATCTAATGATCTGCTTGGCCAAGTCGAATATATGTTGGAATGTTTGCCAGGAGGAGAAAACAGACTGTTTTGAGTTCAAGCTAACTATTTTAAATTCAGTTATAATTTATAACATTTTTAGAAGTTAAGAGCATGCTTAATTGGAAACTTACTTTAACTGTAGTTATCGTGGTCCCGAGGAGATCCGGATTCCATCACTTATCGTAGGACTGATATATTTTATAAATTAATAATCTCTTAGTGTATTCGTGCAGATATGAATCATACAAAGATTTACCTTTGTTTGTTTTGGCTGTTTGTCTACGTCTTAAGTGCCACTTCTCACGATTCCAAAAAACTTTGGCCCAAACCTACAAACTACACTTACGACCCAGAAGGTTTGCAAGTAACAGTCTCTCCTTGCAGCATGAAATTCACTTTCAATGGAAATGACAGTCTGGGTGCCCAGCAGATCGTCAACTTCTATCAAATCAATGTATTCGGATGTTCAAAAACGGATCAGACAAAAGGAGAACTCGTAGTAACTATCACCAACGGAGGACAATATATCGCCACAGACTTAAAGCATTAAAAATACACCCTCTCTCTTCCTAAAGATGGCAAGTGGGCTTTGAAAGCTGATTACTATGTAGGCTTTTTGCGAGGTTTCGAAACTTTTTCACAACTTTTTACTAAAAATGCAGATGGAAATTATAATGTAAGTGGATTGCCCATCACTATAACCGATAGCCCTCAGTTCATCTGGAGAGGGTTGATGATCGACACAGCACGCTATTTCTTAGATATTACAGCCATCAAGAAGATTATAGACGGAATGCTTTATATGAAACTCAACGTGCTGCACTGGCATATTGTGGATGAAGAAAGTTTCCCTATGCAAGTTCCTTCTGCTCCTTAACTCAGCGAGTATGGTAGTATTGGAGGAATTTTCACTCAGAACGATATAAAATCTGTAATTTCTTATGCCAAAACAAGGGGAATTAGAGTTGTTCCATAAATAGATACCCCAGCACACACTCTATCATGGTCAAGAAACCCTAAATATAGTTCAATAGCTTTGAGTTGTGTTGGAAATTATTAAGGCCAGTTTGATCCAACTCTTGATCTAACTTGGGAAGCAGTAAGCAAAGTCTTCAACTATGTCAATAGTACATTCGACGACAATTACATTCATTTTGGTGGCGACGAAGTCAATTATTAGTGCTGGAAACAGAGACCTTCCATTAAACAGTTCATGGATGCCAAAGGAATCAAAGACTACCCCGCCTTAGCAACTTACTACCGCCAACAACAAAAGAGTCAATACAGATCTACCATAAGCAAAAACAAGAAAGTTATCTACTGGACCAATGAAGACATTGATCTCCCTATTTAAGAAGAAGATGTGCTGCACTGGTGGGGTGATCAAGCTAATCAAAATCGTTTATCTGGTCGTAAAAATCAGGTCATATTGTCTAACTTCGATGTCGTCTATCTTGACGCTGGTTTCACTAACCAGTACGGTAATAACTATGGAGTTTATCACAACTGGAGAAGTTTTTACACCTTTAACCCAGTTATTCCCAACTCTAATGTCATTGGAGGAACCTCTTGTATGTGGGGTACGATCACAAGTAAGTACATCTTGGAACAATCAACCATACTGAGGGCAAGCATTCTCTCTGAAAGGCTTTGGAATAGTAATATTAGCTTGCAAAATGAGCTCCTCAATATTGCTACTCGTTTGCAAGCTCAGACTTAAAGATTGAGAAATCGAGGCTTCAAGGTATGGCCAGTAACAACTGAACTTTGTGAACAAGATATGTCATTCTGCTTTTGATCTTTGATTTGATTTAACAACCTACTTAAATAATTCAAATGAATTCGATTTTAAATTAGAGTATTTTTTAAAAAATATGAATCGCGAGGAGCCCAACTTGAAATTCTATATTAAGATCTATAAAATTTGTGTTAAAGAAAATGTAGGGATTGTTGGTAAAAACATTCTTGATTATTTGTGAATATAGCTTTTTATACTTACTCAGATTTATAGGCAACATACCTAATGAATCAATCTTCGGAACTCCAACAATCATAACATCTCTAAGAATAGCAATATTAACCCAAAAATACAGTTAGTAACATTCCTACATTGATAGGAGTAAATTTGTAGCCAACACTCTCAACCACTTTTCGTGAAAAAAAATAGAGGCAACCTTAGATTAAGTTTTATGAAGGGTATTCCAGCTTTAATGACGAATTATTGCGGAAAAATACTTTTGACAAGCAATACATCGAACCAGTACATGAATCGATGGTCGTTCCCATCCCCATTTCACCCCATAAATCTCAACCTATAGACAATCAAAAGCCTTTAACTTCTGTTGATGAGCCCAAAGTGATGCAAGATCAATCATGTATAATTGAAGGCCAACATTAGCGGATGGTACATATGAATACAACTTGTAAAATTGAAGAGACTGGTTTCAAGAATAGAGTGTGTTAAAGCTACTCTATGAACAGAATATATGCAAGCATTAACTTGTAGTCACGAGAAGCAATGAAAAGAAAACTTACCAGAGGGATGTACTCGATTGCCTCACGAAAATATCAGTCAATATTAGATTCAAGGGAAATTTTTGATGATTAAGATTTAAAAAACAGTGTAATCGGCCCTGACTAATGTCGACTATGGAGAAATCTGATGAATAAATATTTTCTTAGGTCTGCCAACGCTGAGAAAACCAAAAAGAAAACTATTCTCAAATCTGAAATTAAAGTTATTTCAGAGGAAAATGAGGGAAGATAAGCAAAAGGCAAAAAGCAAATAAAACCTAAAGGTAAAAAGAGAATTGGCTAAGAGGTCTTGATAAAAAAGGAAGAAGAGAATCCTTCTGAAAATATAAGTTAACATTTACATGAGTTGAAATCCAAAAGCTAGTTCAATAAATGTTAGAGAATTGAACTTAAGAGAGAAGAAGGTATGGAGGATAAAGGTACGTCAAATCTCAAATCTTTTCAAGTAGAGCATATGTAAATATAAGAATGATTTTGATAGATTTTGATAGTATATGTTAAAATATATCAGTCAGCTGAAATGTTTTACCAAAAATATTAGAGTTTCTTTTCAGTGAGTAAACGAATAGCCTCCACTTCATCTCCCACTTCATGCATTCGCCACTTACCTGAAGTGCTACCCTCGATCTATCCTTACCAAATAAGTCTACAACTATTAGATATTTAACCTTGCGTCCAATTAATTCTTTTCAACATTAAGTTTTTGTAAAATTTAACTGCCCTTAATCCTCCCTCAACGAGCACCATTGTAGGAAATTTAGAAAACTCAGATGATGGCTTTATAACGAATCCGTTTAAGGCTAACTGTTTTGCATTCATGTTCACTTTGAAGATTTGAGATGGATCTAAAAGTCTATCTACTTTAAAAACTGCTCTTCTGCATTCTTTAGCACTATCTCTTTTTAGTTTCCTCAAAACTTTATCTTTTTTCTGAGCTTTGGTTAACTTTCGAGATGAATTGGCTTCATTATGACGATCAATTCTTTCTTGAGTTTGTTTTTTTGCTTCCGACTCAACTTTACTAGGGTCTAAGATAAATTAATTTTTCATAACAATTGCCATATTTCCTACTCTGAGTTTCGGTTTGTCAGGTTAAATAAGTCCAAGTTTGATTTTATCATTTTTCTAAAGTAATTTCTCTTGCTTTCTCTTCCTTTTTAGTTTTTTACGCTATTCTCTAGTTAAATACATAGGTAATATGACTCTCTTCTAATCTTATCCATTCCCAACTTTTTGGAAAATACACTCTCCATTTAAAGCATTGAAATTTATAAAATCTTCCCACTTCGTGTTGGATACTTTCAACAATTGTTCTTAAAAAGGCATTTCTTCGCTTAAATCTAATGCTTAGAAGTAGGTTTTATTGAAAATCAGTGGAGAATCCCACCATTATGCATTTGGAATATCACGATTAAACTGCAGATTTACCTTACTTCTCTTTTTAACGTGCTTAATCTATATTTACTCTTAATCTTAAGCCAAAACATCGCTAAGATTCTAAATTTCAGCCTTTACTTAGTTTTTTAGCTAAGCAGGCTGATATGATCCTTTAGATAAGAATTGAAGGCCTAATACTGATCTTTTTAGCCTCCGACGACTTGTACCAACTATCAAATTCCTATCCAGCAGAGACCTCGATAGTTTTTGGTGTGCTTTTATCCTTTGTTTATTGGCTAAATTTTTAAGTTGTACAGCCTCTTCTTTCTTCTTGTTAATAAGTAGATCGGTTGTCCTACTTTTGATAAAAATAAGGTTGCCTTCTGCATCTCGAACATGCCCACTACTGTCGATTACTACTTTATCCTCAGGCGTAAGATTTTCAACAATTTATTTTTTTGGCTTTTACTATTGTTTTTAGATTTCTTCCCTTGAAATCTTTCCTTCTGCCAGTTTACGCTTTAATATTTTTTCCTCTTCCTGTTTGCGTCTGTGCATTTCTTTGAGTTTTTCTACCTCTGGGCGCAGGGCTTCAGGAATATTTGACTTGCGCTCGGGTACAAATGATTTTTAAATTTTGATGGAATTTATGGCATTTTTTTTATCAGGCCTCACTGGATTCCTGGATTCAGGCTTAATGATTTTGCTGAAATTCAGAAGGTTAGTTTCAATGAAGTCTACTGTTTTGCTCATCTCTTATAATTTAATTGACCAAATCGATAAAATAATATAAGGCACATCACATAAATACTCTCATCCATAAAACAAATCCATTTTCATTCCTGATAATAACACAAATGAATTTTAGTCTTAATATATAAGTTCGTTTAATCAATCAGTTACTCTTTTCTCCAAGTTGACTTACTCTTCCCACTAGCTGGTTGACTTGGAAACTCAAGATAGAAAGCTTTTAATAGTTGAGTTTTAGAACAAATGGTTTCTCACTTTCATAAGTATAGAGACGTAGTTCGTAAACTTCTCTACCTCTTTATATTGACATTTGCCATTCTACGTTGCTCAGATTTTTAAAAGTACTGTTATCTATTCTTTTTCCCTCTTACTATAATTCTAATACAAAAGAAGAGACTAAATGATGAATTTTAGCAGCAATGGCTGGTGGAAAAAAGGAGAAGTTATTATTTCGAATACAATGGGATAACATCAAGATATAAGGTGGAGGGCAGTCGATTTACTTTGACTGAGTTTGACCCAGAATAGTTTACATGGCGGACTGAGTGTAGTCCTGTATATTTTCTGTAAAGAATTATTGTTCGACTTGTTGTTCAAACGCTTTTTTGATTTCTGAGCTCAGGTCCATATAGATATATATTTATAGTCGCTATACATTATTATTAAAGTTGTTTCAACAATGAACAGTGATTCATAGGATTTCTAAGTGAATTAAGTCAAGACTGGCTTTTTCGAAGGATTGTGTGCTGCACCAAAACTCAGCCAGAAAGAAAAACTCCTTAGGAATAACATCCGGGAGGAATCCAGACTTGAAACATCACAAACCACACTACAGCATAAAATCTAGAAAAGGCAGCGCCAGGCTAAAAATGAAGAAATTGAATTCGATTAGGAAGGCATTTTCAAAGAAAAAATCATTGTTTAGCAACAAACTAACATTAAAAAAAAGAAAAATGAAGGACATATCATCATTCCAACAGTTTCCAATAAAAGCAAAACTTTTGAAGAACTAAGGCTCATCAGGCCGCTTCTCAAAGCTATCGATGAGCTGAACTACAAATTACCTACTCCCATTCAGCAAATCGCAGTTCCAGTGATTCTTTCTGGAAAAGATGTGGTTGCGAGCTCAATCACAGGTTCAGGTAAAACAGCTGCTTTTCTTTTGCCTATCCTCCAACGATACTACAACGTTGCTCCAGTGGGATACATCAGATGTTTAATTGTGACTCCAACTCGGTAACTGGCTATACAGATTTACGAAGAATTTTAAAAACTAAATAAATATGTTAAGCTTTAAGCGGCTTTGGTTATTGGTGCAAATTCAATCCAGAAGCAAGAAGTTGCTCTTCGAAATAACCCAGAAGTCATAATTGCCACTCCGGGTAGACTCATCGACTTGCTTTTAAATTCTAGAAGCATTGGCATTTAAAATCTTGAGATTTTGGTATTTGATGAGGCAGATAAACTCCTGTAACTTGGTTTTGAAAAGTAAGTGAAGTAAATCATGAAACATTGCAATCCATAGGTTCAAACCATTTTGTTCAGTGCTACTGTAGGATCTAATATCGATCGCCTTGCTAAAGATACAACTAGAAAACCTATCAGACTTAGTGCTGACCCAGACAATGTAACTTTTATTTAATATAGAAAACTGCTGAAAAACTGCATCAGCAAATTGTGAAGCTCAAAGAAGATACTGAAGAATATCGTGAGGCTGTATTGATCTCGGTTTTAAACCAACTCTATAAAGAAAGAGTAATAGTATTTTTTAAAACCAAGAAACAATGTCATCGTATTGCGATGATTATAGGTTTGCTCGGGCTTCAAGCTTGTGAGTTGCATGGCAACTTGAGTCAAGCTCAAAGGACTCAGGCATTTTTGGATTTCAAAGAAGGAAAATTCAACTATCTTTTAGCAACTGATCTAGCTGCCAGAGGATTAGACATAAAACACGTAAAGACTGTTGTTAATTTCTAACTTCCTACTCATTTGACTAAATATATCCATAGAATAGGAAGAACCGCAAGAGCAGGTAGTTCAGGTACTTCTTTGACTATTTGCAATGATTCAGAGTCACTTGAAATCAAGAGAATGTCGAAGAGAACAGGTGATAAATTGTTCAAGCTTACAGTAAATGAAGAGGCAGTGCAAAAGTATAAAAGAACAATTGCAAGTTTGAGTAAATAAATCACAGCAATAATCTTCGAGGAGAGAGAGGAGAGATAATTGAGGAAGGCAGAAATGGAGCTCAAAAAACTCTAAAATATTAAAGAACATTAAAACTAAATCTATTCTAGACCCAAAAAATAATGGTTCATAACTGAAAAAGAAAAAAGAGAGACGCAGACAAAGGCCAGAGAATAAACTGGTGAAAACCTGGCTGAACCCAAAACCAAGAAGATTTTCAAAAGAGGTAGACATGCACCACGAAAAGATGAGAATTATAAGAAACCAATGGGTAGAAATAGTCGCAACTTCGGTGGGAAACCAGATAAGCGTGGAAACAACAACAAGAAGAACTTCAAAAAATGATACTATGATTAATTTTATTACTGTATAACCAGATACTATCAAAATGGCCTTAAGTTCATACCAACACCAACTCCTCCATGCTTAGTTGAAGAGTTTATGTTCGCAGAAAGACCAACTCCATTCCCGAAGTTTTCATTTAAGCCTATATTTACTCCCCCTCCTAAATTTCCATGCATATGCATTGTAGTTGGTGGAGTTTTTACTGACATTTCTACATGAGGAGAAGGGACTTTTACAGACAGTCCCATATGGTTGTTACTATGCATTGAAGGACTGTTGACATGCATTTGCATATTAGGTGCATTCATGTACATAGAGGGTCCATTTACATGCATTTAAGGACCATTTACGTGCATTTTTACTGAAGGCACTCCAACATTCATATTAAAATTAGGCCCATTCATTTGCATATTGGCAGAAGGACCATTTACATTTACATTCATTTTAGGAGGGCTCATGTTCATATTAACGTTTGATGTTCCAACATTCATGTTCACATTCGGAGCACCCATATTCATACTAATATTTGGATTGACATTAGGCATTCCCATGTTCATATTTACTTGTGGTTTGATACCTAAAGCGGAGAGACCTACCTGAAGATTGATTGCTGGCATGATCTTAGGATTCCAGTTAGGAGGAGCTTTAAAGTGGTAGTCAATAGGAATATAGGGATAGATTAGGATCAGCTGTCTAACTATTGGTAAATCAGAACAACAAGTGCAAGCTGCTGCCAAATTAGCTTCAACAACTAAAAAGTAGACTGAATGAAGCCTGTTTCCTCTTGAAGTTGGTTTTATTTCTTCAGGACCAGTTCCAGCAACTGTACTTATAACCTTAACGACGTTCTCCCTCTCACCTTGTTGTCCTGGACCTAATCCTGAAAAACTTCTTTTGAAGATGCTGTTAGTAAATGTTTTTTTAAACCCTTATGAACTGGTATAAGTGATTTAATTGACCAAAGTTACATCAACACTTACTACTTCACTTTTTCCTAAAGTGTTGTCAAGCTTGCAATAGATTCTTGCATCTTAACCGGGAATGTAACCATTTTTTTAGAAGAAGCACTGAATCCTTGTGATTCCTTGATCAATGCAACAACAAGATTTGACATGTGCCTCCATCTGTTGTTGGTCATTTTTGATGGGAGCCATTTCTCTGATAATGATTTCTTGTTTGGTGCGTAGTAAAATCAGTCTGTCATTGAAACCCCTTGCGAAGGCCTGCATCTAATATTTTATTCTCCCTCTGCGATTATTCTGCACTGATTTATCCTTTGTAAGTTTAATTGTACAATAAAGGAAGCTGGATAGTTTTACCCAGTCTTAAATGAAAAAGGGAAAGAATATTGTCCTGCAGGAATGAAGTTTCCTCCGAAGTTATAGAGCACTTGGTCAAAACGAGCTATTTGGCGCTGACCAGTGTACCTGATTACTTATTTTAGGAGTATTCCATCCATTACATACTTAAACTTTGCACTTTCGTCCTCACCAGGGTGATCTTCCGAGTCAGAACTTTCCATCCTCAGTCTGAATTTCTAAGTTAGAGAAATATACATTCTGGTAGATGAGGTGGGGAGCTATACCTGCTCTTTCTTGTTAGGAAACAATCCTTTCCTCAATCCATTTAACAGACTCCCAGCCTTTAAACTTAATAAGTATTTCGTTGGCGTTGACATTTTGGTAAAGATTGAGGAAAACGCAGCCGTTGACAGTATCTCCTGCAATGTAGAAAGGTTTATCAATTTGTATAAAGATGTTTGCCATAGTTGAATAATTCCTTATGTTAAATTATTTAATGGTCGAATTAATACACTTTATAGGCATCATCAAGACAAATCGTTGAGATTTGTCACGCAGATAAAAAGTTTTTGTTCCAAATCAAAACTTGATACAAGATATAATATTGCAACTTCTCATTCGAATTGAGCCAAAAAGTTACGAAAAAAACTTAATCAACAATACTTCACATTCTGAGTGTTTAGTAACTACAAATTAGCTATGGATGTGAATAACTCGATTTTAAAAATTGTAGTGGGTAATTGTTGGTCTCTTCATAGCTTTGCGCAGTTTTTACGAGCTTATTATATTGACGTTATAAATGACAAGCAAGGCAGTAGGCTAGAGCAAGATTATCGTGCCCACTTTACTCAACTATTTCCAGCCCATCGTGCCCTCCTACGATGAAAGAGAAATACACTAAGAATAAAAAATACTTGTGGAACCCAAAATATTTCTCGCTCCCAAATACGAGTCTCGTCCACTAGCCCTTTAATAAACTATTAAACAAAGTGTTAATTATCCTAGTGTTAAATTTTCTCCTTCCTTCTAAAATTTTGATCTCTCGCATCTTTTTTCCAACAAACTGCTCAATGAAAAATAGGCAGCTGAGTTTTCGAACCTTAATGGAGAGTCGAATTTAATCTATCAAACTCCTGTCCGCTAGAGTAAGAACGACGCCAACTGGAGTAGTTTCAAATTGGTTGACAACCATCTCTACTGTACCGCTGACTCAGTCAAAGCTCAAAGACCCAACCTACCAGAGTCAAAGAAATCAAGGCCAAAAGAAAAAGGGCTCAGAAAATTGTCACAAAGAGCCTATTAAATAGTTCTAAAAATGAGGTCTGCTTCCTATAAATAAGTGGCTAACAAACTAGTTGATGAGCTCAATAGCTAACAAGAACTTGACCAAGAGGTACTTTAAGGTATATTTAGGGTAAAGATTAACAAAATATAAAAAGGAGGGTCTATGATGCCTTGAATGTTCTAATCGCTTTAGGAGTTCTGAGGAAATAGGGGCGAAAAATCGTAGGGGATCGTTAGAATTTCATTAGTTTTGATTAAGCCAAAGCAAATAGTATTTCCCTCGAAATAGATAATAAAAAGAAAGTGATTTCTAACAAAAAGCAAAAACTCAAGGAACTTTAAGAAAAACTTAAGATCTACAAATAAATGACAGCAGCTCACATTCAAGAAAAGTAAAGTACAGATGTTATCAAATTTCCATTTTTGACTCTCTTGAACGAAAAAGTGCCACACTTCAAAGTTTCCAAACTGGAAAACGGCTAGTGCAATCAGTTGATTGTTGGTTGGCCTCAAACTGAAAACGATCGCCGTTACCTTGACATTGACTTACTACTAAGTTATCGAAAAAAAATATAGTCTAAAAGCTAAAGTTGATTTTTTACATTTATAAGGTTTTAATTAAGAGAAATCAATAATTAATTCTGATAAATTTTCTCTGCTTCTTACCTTTCAGTTGTCCTTATTTATGCAGGATATGTTTGTTTCTCATTCCCTCCTATTCTTTCTGGCCAAATTTTTATATTGTATTAGCTTATGGGAAAGTATCATGAGGGTAATTATTAACATCATAGTAGTCGTTGGGATGTTCTCTGCAAGGTGAAGATTATTTGGATTAAGTCGGAGTCTTAACTTAGAAGGGCTTTTTAGCGATTTTTTGCCCTCTTTCATCAATCAAAATACTATCTATTCTGACTAGATCTAACATTTCTTCTAACATTTCTTTATTTTCAAAGTTATTAATATTTCTACTCTAAATATTACCCGCGTTAATTTTATTTTCCTTATTGAATTCAGTTTCTCTTTGAGGGTATTGTGCTGAATAGTCGACGTATTTAATGGATTGCTTGTAGCTTCTTATTAAATCTGACTAATAATACTCCCTTTCCATCTTCTATAACTAGTAGTTCTTTACTTTATCTTCAAGCTGAGAAATAATATGTTTTAATTATTTATTTTAGTCCTCCAACTATTTATTTTTTTAGCTATGTTTATTCATTATCTTTTTGAGTTCCGATAACTCTAGGCAGAGTTGCTGTCTCTATTTTATCATAAAGTTCTTTTAATTACTCGACTATATTTTATGCTAATCGTATTAGATCTTCAACATCTCCACCTATTCTTTGAGTTTGGATGACTATTCTTTGAGTTCTGCCTCCGATTTGTTTAAACTCTAAATTTTTTTGTTCATAATTTCTTCCTTTTACTATTTCTAAGAGAGAGCTTTCAGAAATAAATCGCACTGCTACATAGCTCGTGAATAACTGGTCTAAAGGACCTTGAATTTGTGTTTTATTTTTTCCGACACAGGATCGTTAATTATTTGCAAATCCACATCCATTTTGATGTGCTCTCTGTTGGACAGTATGGCTTTGGTCACATCTACGATGATGAAATAATGATCGTTTTCTTTGCGTAAAAACCCTTTGTTTTATAGTTCTGTTAAATTGATTTCCTGGGGTTAGTTTTGTTTGTATGTTTCAAGCTGAGTCGTTAATACATCAATAGTTCGAATCGAATCTTTGAGTTGCTTGTATATCTGTTAGATGATTGCCTCTTTCTCCTCGATTATTTCTTGTGAAATTAATTTGATTGAGTCGTATTCTTACTCGAATTCATCTGTGTCAGGAAAGACTTCAGATTTGCTTATTGGAATGGGAGCTATCATATAATAAAAATAATAAAAGCAAAAACGGCAAATTTAATCAATAGGTCAGTAGCTTCTCAATAGAATTCAGATGAAAAACTATCTGTTCATTAGAGTCGGAACAGATCTAGTTCTTTTATATTATAGAACGAAGTTGCAACAACCTCCCCACTAAGTGAGCTTTCTCTTTCTAACTCAGCATCCTCGTCGCAACCATTTGTTACGATTATGCTTTTTCCTCGTTTTTCTACAAAGCTAAAACTGGAGGTTTTGACTCTACTATTTTTTGTTGCGGAATCACGTTCTTGGAATTTTTAGCATTAGCTATCTTTAAATTCTAAATTTTCACTTCGTTTGGGGTGAGGGGACGAGTTTTGGTGGCATCTTTTATGCTGTTAACAATTTCTTTCCCCCTTTTTAATCCAGTACTGCTGGAAAGATTTTTCGTTCCAGCTTCTCTAGTTATCTTCTTAGTATCGAGCTCTTTTTGCATTTTGTCAAGCTAGCTCAAATCGTGCTTAATTTTATCTTTTGGATTAAAAATTTCGTTCTTGATGGTAGGCTTCTTGTAAACTGTTCTTGGAGTTGCTACAACTTTTGGCGTTGGTTTAGTCAAGACTTTGGTCTTTGCGGTGGCCTCATGATAGGAATGCTTGAGAGTCACAGGTGAGATTTCCTCATTGATTTCTTCCTCACAGAAAGATCTTGTTTCTTATATTATATCGAATTGGTTAAAACCTATGTTATTTCCTGTTTTTTATTTTTTGATTTCAGAGAGATTCAACTGTTCCTATTCAGTCTCAAAGATTATTTTTTTAAGAGAAGTAATCTCCAATCTTTGTTTGTTGAACGGTTTATTTTAATTTGCTTCTTAATTGTAGATATTAATAGAATGGCAAGATTGAGTGTGATGCTTGCTGTTCTACCCATAGCTTCTCGAAGTCAATGACCTTTTGGAAATATTTTACAGCTCCATCGAAAGATTCTCAACAAGTTTTAGATCTTACTTTTTTATTTTAGGATACATACTCTCAGTAGATGTATTGTTATTGATGATTTCGTGGGAGTTTAGGCTATTTTTCCTCCGAAAGCCTTCATAAGAGCTGTTTTGTCCTCTGTTCATTAATGCTATTTGTAAGTTAGAAAATATAATTAATAGCTTATTTATTGCTCCCATTTAAAAAATACAACTATGATCTGCAAAATTATATCAGTGTCATTTATATCATTGCTCAGGAGAGTAGACCGTCAAAGCGGAAGGATGCCCCAAAATCAGCCAATTTTTACCCTTGACTGATGAAATCTGGTCGACTGAATTGTTCACAATACCTTAATATCTCACTCTCTGCTCAGGCTCAATTGTATTGACCTTCAAGAGACCTCCTTATTTCAAACCTACAATAAACTATGAATCTTTTTTATTTTCCAGTAAAATGATGGAACGCGGGAAACTAGGTAAAGTGATTCTTTGGAAAGTCTAAATAAAACTATGCTTACAATTCTCTTCATGTAGTTTCGGAAATAGATACATTGGCTTTCAAAAGAAGCAGCTAGATAGGTCTCATTCAACACTTTCGATAACGCAATCTTCACAATATGTTCCTATTAGTTAGTACCTTCAATTTTCTGTTTCTTCTCCAGAGAAAACTATTATAGAGGAGCCTTGTCTACCATTAACAAAGAAAATTGCTGAATAAACAGAAAAGTACATTTTCAGCTTAATGGATGTAGTCAACATTGAATGAATAAATTGTTCCTGTAGCCGCACTTGCAATGATTATATTTTTCTAGGGGTTCACGACTATTTAATTGACTTTAAATCCTAGTTCTAAAACTTTATCACTTTTAATGGCTTTCTTTTTACCTTATTGACCAATATCAAAACTGCATACATTGCCTTTAGAATAAAAGATCCATCTAGAAGGCCTACCTCCAAACGCAACCATTGAACAGTTTATTACATAGTCATCCACCTTCCCATCTATCTTTCCATCCTCTGCAAGATAGTTTTACTCTTTAGTGAATTTTTTGAGATTTACTAACTTGACGGTTTGATTAGAGCAAAAACAGACCAATTTACCTAAGGAGTCATCAAAATAAACTTCTGTGCAAGGATACTTCCATTTATAGGTTTTTAGCTCCTCAGCTGTCTATAAATTCCAAAGCTTAAGTCTACCGTTTTGATGCGAAGTCAGCAGATATTGACCTACAGTTTTTATAAATAGAACAGTAGAAGAAGGGGCACCTATCAGAAGAGAATGGAATTGTTCTGAAAAATTTACATAGTAAACACCTTCTGAAGTAGATACTATTCCTTCATTTCCATCTTCATCACCGAAGATACCATTCACAGAATAATACAAGTTTATTTTATTAAAACTAGGATTTGGTTCATTTTGAAGAATTGAAGTGTTGTGATTCCATATGTACACATTTCCGTCCTCACTTCCTAGCACAGTCACGTTAGCGTAACAACGGATGACAAGAATTTAAGCGCTACAGACTTTTTTACGCCAAGTTGTTTTGAAAGTTTGAGTATTGATGATGCCAAGTTCTCCTTTATTTGTTCCAAAAATTAAATAGCTTACATCATGATAGGTCAGATAGTCGCAAGAAGTTATTTCTGGAACTTACTCATCTTACTAATCTCCTTTTATAAACACATCATAGTATTATAACTTTTAATCCTTACTAAAGGTCCAAAAGTGAACTTGGTCTCTTCCCACTGTCGCGAATTCAAGTAGCTTGCCTTCACTTGCAGCTTTTTGAATAGCCACATCATTTAACTTATCGAGAGTGTAACTCGAGGACTTAAGTTTTCCAAATTGAAAATCCCAAACACATACTGTACATTATCTAAAGTTTCCAATTGAGACTAAAAACTTTCCATTTTCACTGAGTTTGATTGATTGGATTCCTCGAGGATGGAATTCAAGTTTTTTTTCAATTGAGAAATCACTTGCGATAATGTAAATATTGGCAGTATTGTTCTCTTAGTTTTGTTCGATAGATGAGGCCGAAAGGTCAGATCCTGAGGCTGAGTCTCCGAGCTATACTTTATCTTTTCGTGTAGAGTTATAGACTGAAGAGCAAATAAGCCTCTTATAATCTTTAGTCAAGGATAATGAGCCTAACTTTTAGGGCATCGTTATAATTCTTTGTGAACGAGTTTTACTCAGACTTTAGACAATAATAAGGTTGTCGTAAATGTAGGCATACCAGCCATACATGAAATTCCAAACTACATGATCGTGAGCTGCTGGTTCTATTCCCATAAAGAACTATAATTTGTACTTCTTGTTATGCTGTTTAATTTCTTCAATTTTTCGAGCATATTAGAGCTGGCAATCTCCCAATTTTTAAGAGCACACGTGCTTCAAAGGTAAGTTCAACTCAACATTTTGTTAAGGGACAGTGGCTGTTAGTTTAGGTTTGCCTTCTCTTTTTTTCGTCTTCTTGAAATTGGTGTGTTTGGGTTGGAAGAAACTAACAACTTTCTGGGACACAAATTTAGATGCCAAATCATTATCAAAAGTTTTTTTGACTTT
>Ga0194117_10003492_pt1 | contig 15786 bp, 4 predicted proteins | sample TA2MahsurfametaG_FD_160579 | JGI IMG/M metagenome (GOLD analysis project Ga0194117, IMG submission 160579) | Freshwater microbial communities from Lake Tanganyika, Tanzania - TA2015009 Mahale N1 surface | ecosystem: Environmental > Aquatic > Freshwater > Lake | place: Tanzania: Lake Tanganyika...
TTTTCTTGAGTGCTTCTGGCGTTTCAAATATTTGTAGCTACTAACAAATAAACTGTATTTTTAGTTCAAATCAGAAATATATCAATTCCCGGCAATTGTTAATACTCTCTCGTACCAATAAATAAAACTATCTTCATTCAACCTGAATTGAAACTTAAGACTAGCTTTAACAGCTGCATCTACAAGTCAATATTTGGAATAACAAATCGAAAAACATATTTTCTTTTGATTTATTTAAAGTTATTGAGTTATTTAAAACTTAGTAAAATAAAGATTATATAAATGTTCTAAGTGATTTGACTGCTCAATAATAATCTTAATATTTATTTCCAATAATGTACAAAATATGTGAAAGTAAAGAATCTGAATATCGAATCAAAATGTGTATAAATTTAGCTACTTAGAGCTGTAAGAAATCAGGAAAAAATAATTCCCATTTGCAATCAGAATATCTTAAAAACACAATCGAACAGTGATCTTCGCACTTGTATTTCCACTTTAAACTAAAAACAGACATTCCTTCGAAATCTAAAAACCAGCCAAAGTCTACTTCCATCACTAAGAAAAGTGGAAAGATAATTAATACCACCTAGAACATAACCTATCATCCAAAGATCATGTAGAATTTTCTTACTCAAGAAATTAAGATGACGAAATCAACAATCAAGCCATAATGTATGAATAATAGAAGCCACTTAACTAAAAATAGATTTGTTTCGGAATCTTCATCCATCATAACATGTATCCGTATTAATCACCCTATATCACGATCTGCAACTAAGTATATATATGTGTTAAATAGTGTATATTTCCCGGTGCTTGTGAATTCAAAGACTACTTTTATGATATCATGGAAATCTCGACATGGTGGCCAAGTATCAAACTTAAAGAAATTTTGTTAAAATTGCCTGACTTTTCGTTTAGGTAAATTGAGTGTAATTAAGATTGTAAAGATGCTATGAAGAAAGCAGAATATTGAAATAAGTTGGAACTTATCAATACAACTATCCTCTCTATCTGTAAGATATCAAACAAAATGCAAAATACTTCTTCACTATGAACTGCAAAGTCAAATTTAAAGGATAATTCAAGAAGAATGCGTAAATACTTCTTTATAAAGTTTGATATCGATGACTAGTTAGTATTTGCTGTTCCTGAAGTCAACAAAATAAAGGGATGCTTATTTAGTTGATAAAAAAATAAAGACAGAAGAAATAACATAAATAGTTAGTTTAAACAACAAAGAAAATGAGTTGATTTAAATTAGAATCAACAGCCAGTTTACTATTTATTTTAAAATAAAGAAAGAAGCTAGCATTATTTGGACTTAGCCGTATATTCTTCTCAAATTTTACATCAAATACTTTTTATTAACAAGACTAATGCAATAGATGAGTATTTAAAATAAGATACAAATAATAGAAACGATTAATTAATTTATTGAGCTTGCTGATCTCTGCAATCATCGTGAAGCTATCTAATGGGCAAAAACACAATCCAGACTCATTTTGTAATCATATTATGATATTTGATACTTTACTTCATTAATTTTCAATATCTTCCCTTAAAAAAAATTATTAATTTACAAATAAAGCTAGAATTTAAACTAAATAGCCTAGTGTGAAAAAAATAGTAGTTTAACAGAAAGGCAAGGTAGCCAAAAAAAGTGGCAAGGATTTTCCAATCTAGCCCCCAAAGAAGTTGATAGATTTGGGAACCTTGGGTTTTAAAGCACTTGGGAAGTAGTGCTACAAAAGAAATATACTTAACTAACAACTTTTCAAAGAGTTTCAAGTGATCAGTTCAGACGATCAGGTCAGATAGTTTGTTAGGTTGTTTGATAGTGGGAGGATAAAAAACAAAGATTTTAGCAATAAAAGACTTACAATAATGGATCATCGCAGAATGTGTGAATATCTAATCAAATTTTGTCCTTAATAGTATTATTACAAAGAGATTAAGAATGAGGACTTGAATATCAAGAAATTTCTATAAAATTTGTTTAGCTTGGAGCCAAAATAATACAAAATCTTGATTGATTCATTAGACTCGACTTCCAGTGTGACTTGGTGGAATAGTGTCTAAATGAGATATCAGAAACTGTTAATGTAGAGAAAAAACAAGTCCAAGGACAAATAATGGTCGAATGCTTCCAAAAATATAGATTTACTGAAGAAATAGCTAAGCTTAAAAAAATAAGAATACAAAAAAGGTAAAAACAAGTATTCTCTGTAGGAAGAGAAGAAAAAAGCATATAAAAAGGAGTATTAACTTTCAAGCTCTTCTCTATCTTCCGAAGAACAAAGAACTAGACCCAAAATAACTATGAACATCCCTAAAAATAAGATAACCAAGTGATATTTGTGGTATTATTAAATCTTGTATTCAAATAAGTTTATTCAAAGTATTCTTAGTTTCTTTTGAAGAACAATAAGAATATATCCTAGTTAGTAAAGAAGGATATTCAATTTAAAACAAGTTATTGTTAGTTGATTCTCTATTTCTTGTTGACCTAACAGTAAAATAAAAATATATATAAGATAAAAAATAATCAAAATTGGATTTAAATCTCATTTGGATCATGTTTATGAAGAAAACAAGCAAATTTGAGGTTGAATTGTTTGGTTTGGTCAGAAAATATCGGGAGAGTTTATTGCAAATTAAATTAATGGTTTATTAGTGTATAAAAAATAGTTAGTTCTGCCTAGTATACAAGAGAAGGAGATGTCTGAAGTTGCTCTACTACCCTGCCTCCTCGGCAAAAACACCACCATCCCTCGCACAAATCGGGTTAAGACACTCATCATGAAGAAGAGCTCGAAGACATGTCCTATATGTATTGAGGGCTTCAAATAAGAATAGCTAATAATCCAGCTCCCATGCAAACACATCTACCACAGATGCTGCATCAAAGAATGGATGAAAAAATCTTCATAGTGTCCTTTGTGCAGGTGCGATTTCAATCCCTGATGTTGAATTACTTATTCTTTTATTTACACTCTAACAGTGTATAACAATAAACACAGTTTAGTTATAATTTCATTCAATTTAAAATCAGTAAAATACTAATCTCAATAAAGAAGTATTCAAGTTTGATTATCTTGAACAATCAGCACTTAAATTTAAATATTGACAAATTATAAACTAGCTAAAAAATACTAACAAATATATAAACTATCATTTCTGTGAATAGACCATTTCTCGTACTCTGTTCATTTTGCCAGCAGGAGAGTCAATTATGTACCCTTCGCCATATTTACTACTTGAATAGGGGTATTTCTTAATCGCAAGATTTACTTATTCTTTCCTCAAAAAATCTTAGAATTTTCTGGCCTGCATCTCAGTAAGTTAATGCTACGACATCAAATACCTTTTATATTCTTCCCAGTTTCTCTCATAGTAATATTGTTTTCTCAATTGTCTCTTGTCTATTTCATGAGTAGGCCAATTTCTAATTTAGCTGAGTCTGCTTTGCTATAAAATGTATAAATCAGGATATTTGATAGCTATGTATTTCGTCTTCAGGCTTGAGCTGATCTAAAAGGGTAAGGGTGTTTAATTTAAAGTTTAGGTACCACACAACATGGCCCCTTATCCCAATACTTTTATCTCGAAAACAATAGAAAAGGTTTAATTTTTTTATTTGGGTTCTCGAACTAAATACTAAAAAAGCTCTTATGAAAATTAATTCATTTTTTGAAGGTTATGTCTTAATTAATTCCATACTTAATGTTATGCTGAAAATTTTACTTTTTTATGAATGACAAGCTAGCCTTCCATAACAACATAAAGATGATAAGGTATTGAACACTAATGTACTAAAGTTTAGCCAGGGCCAATTGTATTTAAAGTAGCTACTTTAAGGATCTTATCGAATTATTCGAAACTTAACTTATTGAAGAAAGGAATCTTTAACAATTTATGCCTAATATACTCTTTTTATTTCTTTTATTTTTACTTTTTTGCCATTTTAAGCCAAATTTTATGAACTTTCAAAAGAGTTACCTGATTGTTAAGTACTCTTAGCTCAGTCTACCCCTCATCAAAATTATACACTAATTTATCACGAATTGACTCATCAACTAGCCTCTGCTAATCTACATAGTATATATTTTTCTGTGCTCGCACCTTGCCCAACACTATCACCAAACAATACGATTTTAATAACGATTTTAAATCATGTGTAATGAGTTCGCCTGACTGATATTCAATGAGTTATATCGGAGGAAGTTTAGATAAAGGATACTAAGTGAAAGGAGGTAGTCTATTAAGTACGGATAATGTCTATTCTTACGTTGTAAGGTCTTTAAGAGTAAGTAGATATTTAAGTTATAGGCTGATCTTTTAGTTTTCGATTGATATGGACGGGTCCATTTATAATTTTATTATGTAAAACTATACAACCACAGCCTTCTCGCCTTCTCCAAACAAAAGGTCAAACTTTAGATCCAAAACAAAACTTAAATAACTTGGCTCCACAATGGAAAGTAAACTCAAAACAATACCATCTTTTTATGCATACGTCAAAGATTATCCATTAGATACTCCCGAAGACATAATCGCAATTGTACGATCAATAGAACCTACTCATAACAACTTCCTCTAAAATCTATAAAACCTTCGGCTTTATAAACCACAACTAACTGCAAACTTTGAAGATAGTTGGGCTGAGTTCATGTTTTTGATAAAATCAGTCATAGTGAAACTAATGAAACGAGGTGATAAAGTTATAGAGTAAAAATAGCATAAAATTAATGCTTTACTTCAATTAAACAGACAATTGTAAAATAAGCAGGAGGAATGGAAATAGAAAATTGAAAAATTGGAACATCTGAGATAACTCTAATCTGCACAGCTCAGCATGGCCGATGCATAGCTGGAAATCGTGAGTTCATAGATGAGAGATATTTACAAGCTATTGCAAGGAGACATGCAAAAAGTTACAACTTACCTCACTAAACTATAAAAATCAAGAGAAGTTAAAAATTAAGAAGGCTCAACTGAAATATTCTCCTCTCTAAAAACACTCTCGGTCTTGATGAACAGCATGGAAAACTAGCAGAAACAAGCTGGATCAAATCTCACAAATATGAGATAGCTCATAAAAGCAATGACTAAGTGCAGTAAAGTATCAACAGGCACACAAGTTGATTAGAGTTAGTTACTCACTCAAGCAGGTGCAATATTCAATAACGCCCAAAAATAAATGCCTTTCTAAGCCGCTTAATCATCAGCTATCAACGTGGATATGACGCAAGGGGCCCATTTGATTGACAAGTTGAAATTTAAATAACAACAGATACAACCTTAGAATTTCAAGGTATAAAAGCATGCTGAAAAACCATGGACTTTGACTCCTATTTTGTTGGCATTTTTATAAAATATGTCCAAAAATAACGAATCAGGAAAGGTACTTCCTTGGGAGTATACTAAACAATTGATAGGCTTGATTTATGAAGAAAGAAACAACTATTAAGGAGAAATGGCTGCAGGAGGAATCGGAAACAGCATGTCATTCGATGAATTCGTCGTATTTTACTTTCTGAATAAACATAGAATCCGAAGGTTAGCAGAAGTCAAACTACTTTAGTTCATTATTTCATTGAAGTACTATAGTAGATATTGGCCAAAAGCTGAAATTTTTTGTCAAATGATGGATGTAATGCGCTATCACCCTTTGTTTGACAATCCTTAGGGCTTTAATTATAAACTTGACTTTAATACTCAAAACTTCTTCTTTGTAATTTATAAAAAGATGGTCACTTTTACTGCTGTATAAGAATAAGGAGCAACTTATGTTCCTGTTACACAAGTTAAAAAACTACTAAAAGCTTCTTTGTATTTTACAGATGAGGTTAACAAATCTCGGTTGCTCGCGAAATTGGATAAGGATATAAGAGTATTTTAAAAAGAAGATCACTGTGATTTCGACTATGCCCTACTTCTCATTCTCGACGAGTATTTCACAACAAAAAAACGTATCTGCAACAACATAACAAGATCTTTTTCTCGCAAATTTGAAGATAATCAAGGATATTTTTCAATTGATGAAATGAAGGATCTATTTTCTGAACAGGGTCATTTATACAGAGCTGGAGAGTAGATGCAATATCGTTTCCCTATAACAAGTGATTTACAAATATGTAAACTCTACCTCTACGCTGCTACTTCAGGTAAAAATGGATATGATTTCAATGTGAATCATTTCATTAATGCAACCCAAAGATATGGTTTTGATGCTCCTTTCCCTTTTCTGCATAATTGTTCAAAAATGAGAAAAAACAAAGAGGAGAACAAAGAATTTACTAAAATTGTTGAAAATAATCATTCATAGAGTAAGTAAAAAACAAAAACCAAATAAGTAAAGATTTAATAGGAAAAAAATTAATAAAAAATGTAGATAGCTGAAGGCACTAATCTAGCTCGTCAAAGAATAGATATAGGTGTTAAGTTGTTCTCCCAACATTTCAGTATCCTCAAATAGTTGAACACATATGTTGATATTTTCTCGAAGACCTTGAAGTAATAAAAGAATGTAGAGGCAATTTGGAAAAGTTTTGATCAAATCAAAACTATTTTGCAAAGAGGATGTGAGTTCATGAAATATCCTCTAATATCTAAGGCCAAACAATGATATTTAATAAATTTGTTTAAGATTATTCCAAAGATAGATATTTATGAATTATAATCAATATTTCTGAATTTTCTTGGCTTTTTTTCTTAAGAGAAGCCTGTCAATACTACTAATACATTCTTCTACATCTTTTCTGCTTATTAAACCTATATATCACAAATAAATACCCAAAAGTCCTTATGTTTTGGCCAAAACCATAACCTAACTTTAGACAGGCTTGATGACCCATTCCTCTCCAAAATAATGTCCCTCTCTATAGGTCTGATACGAAGTGATATCTCCTCCTATATTTTTTTTGCAAAATAAAAACTCACCTTTTAAAACTAGATAAATTTTATCTACAGGATCATTCTGTTAGACGATAATCTCATTCGGTTTTTTAACTTGTAATAAGTGAACAAGTGAATACAACTTGTAAAATTATTCTCTATCTAAACAGTTGAACAGACCTATCGCCATTAGTATTCTTTCGAAAAATTATTATTTCTTTTTGCTCGCATTTTGGATCAATTAGTAAATCCGAAAAGATTAAATTCCACAGATCTAAGCCTTTTAAGAAGCCACAAAAAATGTATATTTTGCAGTTACTAGTGAGATGATTGACTCTACAAATAAACTTTAACCTTCGGCATACTAGATGTTTTTATTATAATCATTTATGGCTATTTCGCCATGAATAAGTATGTACAGTCTATTTATAGTTTGACCCTTCGAAACAAAAATCTAATTTTTATAAAATTCTCTTATCTATGCTTCTTCGACCAATTGATTTATATCATCCCATCCCAAATTTACTAAGAAGGGAATTTACCTCAAGCTTATCATTATACGACTTTTGCACTCCTCATTTTTTAAAAGAGGCTACTTGTTCAAAAAAATAACATATTGCTCTGTCTCTTAGGATTGAGCCATTACGATTGCATTCCTTCTTTTAATCTACACATGAGTTACTTTTTTCCTCTTTTTGCTTTATTTCAATTACTCATTTTTAAGTTCTTCCTACTAATCTTCTGAAGAATGGGCTTCTTTGAGTTGCTGCTGCGACCACTTTTTGATAAAATAGAGCTTTTTACTATCAAATATACTGGATTTTTAGGTTTTTAGTTTAAGAAAGCAGCTTCAAGTTGTTTGAGGAGTGGGTGTCTATTCTCTTTGATTTGAATATCTTTGAATTTAGTTATTTCGTGTGTCTAATGCTCCCACATTTTTATTTAATTATTCAAATCAATAGTAAATTTAAGTGTCAAAAAATATCCATAGGATAGAAGAAATAAACTAAGCTTTTATAGTATTTAGAGTTTGAATTTATTTAATAATTAGAATTCTTATTGTTTAAGGTGTATATCATCATTGAGATACTTTGTCAAATCGAGTTTTTTCTTTCTCTAAGAACTTCTTCATTGGAGATTGCTAACTGCTTTATTTCTTATATGCCTACCAATTTGTAATCAATTCTCCAATTCTTCTATATTCCTAATCATCAGCTCTCTTTTGGTTCTTTAAAAATAAAGCAAACTACTGATAGGTCTTTTATGTAAGTATTTAAAGTAGTTAAGGAGAGATCTTATCAACAAAATTTTTGCAGGCGAATTTCAAAGACTTATTCACTCTAACGTTATCACTTTCTTACAAATGTTTTTTCAGAAAATATACTTTTTAATGACTTAGGGTCTTAATAATTGGATGACTTTTCATCAGTAACACTAATTTTTATTAGTACTAAGTATTATTTAAGGATCCTGGAGAATTCTGGCTCTAAAGAGTCTCAGTGGAGACTTTTTATTTGGGAGGCGAACTATTCATTTCGGTTTATTGACACATTAATTTTTAATTCGCTTATTAATATATAACTCATTTTTATAAGACTATTGTCTACTTTGATAAAACTAATTATTTTTAACTCTTAGTAAAATTCAAAATGAATTTTAAAATATATTAGGTTATTGTGCTAATTTAAACGGCTCAAATCATTTAATATCCATAATTATTGTAACGTTTTTAACTTTTAGCATATCCTTTAGAGAAGGAACCACAATAAAGCTATCTTTGCTCATGTATCCCAATTTATTCAGAGTTACCTCAACTTTTAAACCAGACCAGCAACCTTTACATAGCCAAGTTAAACCACCAATTGTTGCCATCACTTCTTCTCTCTAAGAAGTATTTATTATACATGTTTTTGAGGCAAACAAAGTTAGACGTTACAAATTGTAATTACCTAATGATGATAAATACTCTAAAGCATCATCTTTAAGGAAATTGCCTTACAATTCAAGTATTTTGAGTTGATTCCATAGTCCTTTGGCTATGATTTTGCAACCATCATCAGTAATCAGGTTATGACCTAATAGTATCTTTTGTATACTTGGGATGTCCATATTTATCAAAGCAACCAAACCTTAGTTTGTGATATTATTTTTCAACAGATAAAGTTCCTTTAAAGTTCTCCATGAATTTTTTTCTAAAGCTTTTAGTCCTAAACTACCCAAACTATTGAAATTAAGGTTAATTATTTATATTTTTTTCCAGTTTCCGGTGACTAAAACACTTCCAGCATTGGCATCTAACAAATTATCATTTAAGAATAAATGTTTGAGAGATTGAAGAGTATCCTTTTTAGCCAATGCCTGCAATCCTCTAGCAGTTAATCCATTTGTTCCTAAAATTAAATACTTTACATTGTCCCAATTAGCCGTCATAAAACATTGCAGACCTTAATCTTTAATGTTGCAGAGATCAAGATTGACTCGTTCTATAAGATTGGGCTTTTTGACTTGTTTAGCTAAGTACTTGATCACTTATAAATCTATCACACGTAGTTAAGTATCAAGATAGTGATATTTGTTAAGTTTATAAATAATACTGTTTTTACTTTAATAATTGGTAAATTTGAGCTCATGATGGCCTCTATGCAATGTTTATCGGATATATTTTTTTGTTTTCTACAAAGATGATTAGACTGAGCTGGCTCTAGGCATAGATAGTAATTTAATTCTAGTTTTCGTATTTAAACTTATGAGCAAATAGTTCTAATCAAAAAGTGTCTTTATCTATTTTTTTAAATCACAAATAGTTCAATCGAGATTCCAGCTTATAGGTATGTATAACTCTTTATTGAGATGAAAATCTCCAAACATATATTTGTATTAGAAGTTAAGAGATTGACCAGTGAATTTTTGTCTTACACGCTTTAACTAGCTAAAGTAAAGGACAGTTCAATATTTTTGTATCATAATTCATATATCTTTTTTTTGTAAATCTGATAATAGCGCGTGAAGATATAAATTACTATTATTAATATTGTGATGGAAGTTGGAGAGTTGTTAAAATTGCATGCCTAAAAAAACAAGTTAAAAAAACAAAGAGACCATCTAATCAAGTAGTAGATCAAAACAAAGCAAAAGGAAAGAATAAATCTTGACGAATCTGCAGTCAAAAAAGGGTACATAGAGAAACGAAAATACATCCAAAAAAAATAATACTAAACCTATACCGAAAAGGCTAAAAAAGCACCCATAGTACTACAGGAAAATGTAAATCCCAATACTTTTTTTAGTAGATCAACGAATTATCTGAAAATATTGGAGAGAACCAAACAAAAAGTTCAATTCGTAAAATAAAGCTTTGAAGAAAATCTCAAAGCCTTACGTGCTTATGCAGTAAGTCAAAAAACATTTTCCATATCTGTTACCTTATAATTTGAAAAATAAATAGACTGTGAGCCTTATCCTTTTTTAATGTAAATTTTCAAACATGTAGACGAACTCCATTTCCTACAGCCTGTAGGGAAGTAGTGATTGTGCTATAAAAAATCAAATAGAAAGATGAAGGGTCATATTCATTTTAATCGATTAAAGATTTGAACCTCAAAGTATTGAGTCACGCATAGTTCAAATAAAAAATCAACAATGATAGCATCTTTTCTAAAAAAGTAAGTCAACAACAGATTAAATGTCTAGTAAAATTCTAACTATTCAAAAGTAGTAAATTTTATGAGGGGCTTCTTAAAAAAGGAATCCCTGTCTTCCCAATAGACAGCAAAAAAGTGCCTTTCACTTTGCAAGAAACTATTGAAAGTTATCCTCAATACATCAAGTTTGTAGTTTAGCATTACTTTGCTATAGCTAAAGCAGGATTGCAGATGTAATTATGTTTTTAAATAGCACATTTAAACTCCATACTGGTCCCAACTAAGGTCTCGTAGCAAATTCAATGGAAATTATCTACTAATTAGCTGCCAAATTATTCGAAAGAAACAAAAACAAACAGAATTCATTGATAAAAGTGACAGCTAAGTCGTCAAATTCAATCAACTTTGAGCTTTATCATTCGAATATTTAGTCAAGCAAATGAACATGATGTTATGCAGCTAGTAATTCTATACATTCGTTTTTATTATTTCTCAAAATAGAATCAACATTTTACAGCTATCAAAATATAGATATTTTCTAATTTATTATCATCGAGAGTCCCGACACCTTCTCAACTTATTACCTATATTTTTTCATAAGTTGTAGAGATAAAAAATGATAATTAGCTGTAATCATTTGATATCTTCTTCTTTTTTATTTTAGATGTGCACAAATATTATAATTTAGCAGTTAATATGAGTTATTTTCAACGACATCTAAGAAATAATGAAAACACTTAAATGCAAAATAGAGTTGTTCGCCAGCCAGTCAATCCAACAATTGGTTTGAGAAACAATAATAAAAATAACTTGAGAGTCAAAACCTAACACAGCATCCCTGAACCAACAAAAAGGTCCAAACAAAAAGATACTGCGAATAATTCTATCATACAATAACCCAGAAAAAGTAACAAAAATCAAAAAAACATCAAATCTGGTCGGAAATAAATCAAAATGCCCACTCACAACCAGTCAATAGATGAACCAATGAGGGCTATCTTAGCCTAAACCGATCACTCTGTTTAACAAATGCTTAACAGCTCAATCAAACATTTCTAAAAGCTGCTTGCAAACTAATCAAGATTAAATGAGTAACACTCCCAGCTTTTTTAGCAGAATGAATTCCTCAAGATAGCTGTCAATGAATTGAGAGCCATCCTTTAGGAAAAATTATAAAAAGCACTTAAAAAACAAAAAGAAGAACTTGGATCGGTGATGTCTGACTATCTTTGCCTCATAACTAAGTTACTCGCAGATAAAGAAGAGCTTACACTTTCGCTATAAAAAGTTGAGTAATAGAATAAAAAACTAAAAAAATAGTTTTAAGCTTCGAAGCAAGAAATCTAAATTTTAAAATCAAGAGAAGCTGAGCTCTCACATCTAAACGAATCTATTGCTAACCAGTTATAGAGTAGATAGCAATCTAAACCTCATTTCGATGAATAAGAGCTATTTTAACGTCTAAATACTCAATAGAGTAAAATTAAAACACTTTATTAACTGCTTGAAAGAACCCAACATTAAAAAAAAGTGATTCAGTAAGCCTTCGGAAAGTTACAAAAAGCAGACGATAAATATAAGTTGTTAGAAAAGCAATACTTAGCCAAACTCTAAGAAATTTAGAAGTAACATGAAGAATAGTTTATAGAATATGAAAAAGCTGTCAGGGAGACCAATTCTAAAAAAGATGAGAAGATCGAGCACCTCTGCCGCCTACTGCAGAACAAAACTGAGGAGATTGAGAACTCGCGGTTGATAATTAGCAATGTTATTTGATATGAAATATATAAATCATTGATATTAATATGGGTAGTTCAAGTAGGGGTAGTTGAGAAAAGGATAGTAATTTTTCATGTCAATAATAGGTTGCTCTATTTCCTATTTTTATTCTGTTTCGTCTAGTTTAATTTATCCCATTTCCTTTTATATTATTACATCTTAAATTACAACTTCATTAATTAGGAGTTTTTCATCTTCGACAACTTAACTCTCATAACTCTCCTCTTGATTTTTTTTCCCTTTTTATGAGTTTATCTCTTTGAAGGTCTTGTAAATGAGTGTCCGCAGGCGTAGATAAAGGGGTTTACGTTGGCTGATCTTCTCCATCAATATTTTCTTGTCTATCTTGAAATGCATCTAAAAGATTGTGTCTTTGATTTCCTCATTCAGGAAGCGGAATTCTACTTATCCAATATGTACGAGATTCAGCTTTGTAGATGGAGTTAAGAAAGTTGGGAGATAGCTTGCTGATTTCGTAGTTGTAGCACTTGTTGCTACCATCGAAATAGTTCATAACAAAACGAACATAGTTTCTCAGGGTGCCATAAAACCTGTTTTTAATCTTATTTTGGGTCCTACATAATGGAAAAAGCTACCTGCCAATATATTTTTGTATAACACACCACTTAGTGCCGACCTGATCATGTATTTCATAGAGCTTCTGTAGTTCAGTGTAAGTCCAGTTGCTTTTGTTCAGTTCTGGGTCCAGAAAGTTTATCCATTTCTCCCTACATTCGATTTAAGTTCTATTAAACCCTTTTTCTCTAAAAGATTCAGCAATTCTCTTCCATTTTTTCGAGCTGAACTCGTGGTAGAGCTAGTTTAACAAGTCTAGTTCCTAACTTATCATAAAAATTACTTCTTTAGACCATTAAACCTTTTTTTTGATTTTTTACATGAATATAACTTTACTTTATACTGTAATACTTGAATCATTTCAAATCTCATCCATCACATTATTTTTATTCCAAATAAACACTCTTTCCAGGGGTAGAATTAGGCCGTCAATTTTATCGTTAAAAAAAAAACCAAAAGTTGTTTAAATTAACAAGTGAAGAAATCCCAAAATATTACTTTTAACCAAATTTTTTTCGTGATTGATCAGAACGTCCAAGTTTTAGCTGTAACGATTAGCACTGATGGAATCTTTATAAAATCTAAAAAAAATCAGATTTTTATGATCTAGAATTCCTATGCTACTTGCTGTCCAAATCAATAGTAATATATATAATAAAAATAACAAATGATTAATATTATATTTGGTTTTTTAATATCTCAATTATGGACGTCTAATGAGCTTATTAAATTTATTATGAGCAAATTTCACACACAAAACACAGCTATCTCCAAAAATTATTTTAGAAAAAGTAGGGAAGAATAACTCAGCCCAGAATATAACAAGAATCAAAGTGATTCATCGAATATAGCCAAAGAGTAAAGATTGAATGCGGAAATACTTCGAATTAAATCGCAATAGACACTGAAGAAGATGGATAACGTTTGGAACTATACAGAAGAAGAACTTGTAGAGTATTTAAGCAAATATAAATCCATTTCCGGCATCGTTTAGGGTGCTGATCTTGTAGCCTCAAAAGACGTTAAACTTGTAAGGACCGAACGCAAAATATATCTCGGTCAAATCCATAATAAACAAAAATTCGGAAAAGGTATATGCTTTCTTATAGAGGTTTAACCATCTATCGAGATGGACGATTTTACGAGGGCAGCTATTGCGATAATTAAAAGAGTGGAAAAGGATGTGAAGTTTTTGCGAATGGCAATCTCTATATTGGAGAATATCACCAAAGCAAAAAACATGGCAGAGGCACCTTCTTTTGGTTCAGCTTATGCTAAGCAGCAGGTACCAAACTTTAGCATCCCAAAGTTTAGCAATACTAGGGTATGTGGTGGGGAGGTCTGCCAGATGGAGAAGGCCAGCATTAAAAATTAAATGGTAAATCTAATGCTATTCAGGAGATTTCTATTTAGGACATTTCAAAAATGGACTTAAGCACGGTTAAGGAGTTTAATATTATGCAAATGGTGATAAATATAGTGGCTAGTACATAAATGGAATGCCTGAAGGTTTCGGTTAATACATATGGGCAGACACATCTAATTACAGAGGAGACTTTAAGCAAGGTTATAGAAATGGTTATGGAGTTTGGACAGAAGTAGGAGGCCAAGAATCCTATAAAGGACATTATTTGTTAGATCGAAAACATGGATACGGTGTATACACTTGGGAAAATGGCTATATTTATAAAGGGTAGTTTTTTGAAGACCAAAGAAGTGGCTAAGGTGAACTATACTATCATCAGCAGCTTATTTATAAAGGTTTTTGGCTAAATGGCTAGAGATGTGAGGAGTAAGACTACTAATCAAGATTTTTGCCGTCGAAAGTTATGAAAACTGCTTCAAGTAAGCATTAAATCAACAGTAAATAACCAATTTCTAAAGAGGTCGCTTCCAGGAGTAAAAAACAACAACTAAAAAAAGAGTAGTAATCTTTTTTAATAAACTTCAAACACATAGAAAAGTAGGGTTAGATACATCGTCATTGTTTTGCTTGTAAGCAGAGTAAAAGTAAATAGAAAAAACAAGTATTATGCTCTCCAGCTAAATGTGTTTCTAGTGGCAAAAATAATCAAAGAAAAGGCAAATCCCAACAAAAATATTGATTAGTGTTCATAATTTTGTACTGTAACACTTATCATGTTGTTCGATATTTAAAGTGAATGTATCAGTATTTAATTTGATTACTTGTATAAAATGGATATGCTTTTCTTTTGAAAATAGTCTTTTGAGAATCGAAATCAAGCATATTTTAAGTGTTCTGAGAAGATTCGAATTGATTAAATTTCAATTAGTCGGCTATTTCTGACATTTAGTTTTGATAGATAAATACTTTTCTATTTATCTCTTTCAAAGAAGAAATAGCCTACAACAGCTAGTAGTTTTTCAGCATTTTATTGCCCTCTGCGGATTGCTACAACATAAGCTTCTTTATTTTCTATACCTTCATTTTCAAACTTTCTCTCTAAGCTATACACTTATCTCTGATACTTATAACGCTTATGATAAGTTTTAAGAATTTTTATGGCGCTTAAAGAACCATATACTTGTCAGGACTATGAAAATTGTGAGAGATATTTTGCTGTTTGTTTCTTTTTTATATAAAATTGTATTTTTTGATCTGTATGATTGATTGATTACTTCTCTTATGAATTTATGTTTGGGAATGAAGTAATTGGCGAATTTAGGCAGAATATTCCAAAAGAAACGATATTGGTTTGTTATAATAAGTGAATGCTACTCGATTCTAATGATGGATCCATATTGTGGAGACTAAATGAGTTTACAGGTACTGCTGCGATGGGGAGTAAGTGATAGATTAGATTCATGGTTGATCTATTTCTATTTTTATAATATAGAATAGAATGTGGATAAAAAAATGAAATAA
>Ga0194117_10003495_pt1 | contig 15772 bp, 11 predicted proteins | sample TA2MahsurfametaG_FD_160579 | JGI IMG/M metagenome (GOLD analysis project Ga0194117, IMG submission 160579) | Freshwater microbial communities from Lake Tanganyika, Tanzania - TA2015009 Mahale N1 surface | ecosystem: Environmental > Aquatic > Freshwater > Lake | place: Tanzania: Lake Tanganyika...
GGCGGCGGCGCTGCGCGCGGATGGGCGGCTGGCCGATGCGCTGCGGCGCCGCTACGCGGCGTGGGACGGCGAGCTGGGGCAGCGGATCGAGCGCGGCGAGGCGTCGTTCGCGGAGCTCGAGCGCCTGGTGGCCGACGAGCGCGTCGGCCACCCGCCGAGCGGCATGCAGGAGCGGCTCGAGGACACGTGGAACGCGGTGGTGTGGGACGCGCGCACGGCGCGGTGAGCGCCGCGGTCGCGCGCGTGCGGCCGGCGCCCGCGTGGCCGGGCGACGCTCAGCGCTTGAGCGTGACGCGCCGGTAGGTGCCCTTGTTGTTGGCCGCCAGCGCCTGCAGCGAGGGGATGTCCGACTCCACCGCGAAGGCAATGGTGTTGATCTGCACGCCCTGCGGCGTGTTGTTGGCGGCCACCTCCGCGGAGAGGCGGTCGGGCTCGCCGGGCGGGAACTCGCCGTCGGTGAGGAGGAAGATGGCCTCGGGCTGCAGTTCCAGCGCCAGCTTCATGGCGCCCCACGGTTCGCTCGCGCCCTCGGGGTCCGGTTCGCGCGACTGCACCCATGCGGCGGCGGCGCCGCGGTGGCGCGCGTCGGCGGGGAGCATCGTGCCCGGCGGCATGGTGGTTGCGTAGCAGAACATGCTGCTCTTGTCCGCGGGCTGGTTGATCTGCGTGCCGTTGCGGTGGCCCACGCCGAAGAGGACGACCTGGAACCGGGCGTCCTTCGGGAGCCGCGCGATGCTCGCGGTGAGCTCGCGCTTGAGCACCTCGTCGCGGCGGTCATCCTGGTCGCGCATGCTGGCGGAGAAGTCGAGGATGTAGACCACGCTCTTGGCATCGGTCTTGATTCCCATGAATCCCGGGCTGCCGCCGCCTCCGCCCGCGCCGGCGCGGCCCTCGCCGTCGCTGCCGTCGGGGCGGCCGACCGCCACGGCGGTCTGGGGCGGCACGATCGGGTCGGGATCGTCGTTGGGCGTGAAGCCGAACTTAGGCGGCTCCTTCGACTCGCCGGCGACGAGCGACTCGCCTTCCTTCGCGTTGGCCTCTGCGACCGTGCCGAGCCGCTGGCCCGTGGGCGCTTCGCCCTGGCGCGTGCCGCTCGCGCCGCTTCGCTCGCCCGCCTTGCCGGCACCGGGGCCGTCGCCAGAGAGCGCGCTGCCGCGGCCGACGCCCGCGCCGAGCCCCGAGCCGCTGCCGGTGCCGTAGCCCGCGCCCGTGGTGCCGTCGGCGTCCGCCACGACCGGGTCATCCGAATGCACGAGGAGCATCGCCGACACCACCAGCCCGATGGCCAGCAGGAAGCACAGCACGAGCGCCGCCAGCGCGGAGTTGCGCTCGCGCTCCTCGCACGAGGCGCCGGGGTGGCTCGGCCAGGGGATGCGGGAGAGGAGGCTCATGGGGGCACGGTCACTCCAGGAGGAGGTACGTAACGGTAGTCGCCGCGGTTTTCGCGCGCGATGTCCTTCAGGTATTCCTCGGTGGCGCGCTCGTGGAACGCGATGGTGTTGACCGAGGTGTGCTTGTCGGCATTGAGGGCGGCAATGGTGCGCTCGGTGGTTGCCGGGCTGGCGAACTGGCCGTCGGTCATCAGGAAGATGGCGCCGGGCTTCAGCGCGAGCGCAAGCCGCATCGCATGCGTCGGGTCGGTGCCGCCGCCGCCCTGGAGCGAGTCGATCCAGCGCTTGGCGGCCGCCTTGTTGGACGGCGTGGCGCGCAGCATGCGCCCGGGCGGCTGCACGGTGGCGGAGTTGTCGAAGAAGATCACGAGGAACGAGCCGTCCGGGGGCAGTCGCTCGATGCTGCGCTTGAGCTCGAGCTTGGTGTGGTCGAGGCGCATTCCCGACATGCTTCCGGAGAAGTCGATGACGTAGACGACGTCCGTGGCCGCCGCGGCGACGCCCATGAACTCGCTGCCCGAGCCGCCCGCGGCCCCGGACGCGCCGCGCGTGCGGCGCCCGCCGGGCACGCCCTTCGACGGCGTGGTGGCGGCAGCGGGCGGAACCGGGTCGTCCGAGGCCGTGAACCCGAACTTCGGCGGCTCGACCTCGGGTGCCTCGGCGGCGGCGATCGAATCCTCGCGGCCCTCTGCGTCAGCCATCTCGGGCGCGTCGGGGTCGCCGGGAGGCTGCGCCTTGTCCGGGGCGCCGTCGGCGAAGCGGCCCTCGCCGTCGGTGCCGCGTCCGGGGCCCGAGCCCTCGGTGCCGGTGCCCGTGCCGTTGCCCTCGCCGATGCCGGCTCCCGAACCCGCGCCGATTCCCGCGCGTCCGGCGCCGGCGCCGTTCATCCCGCCGGCGCGGCCCGCCAGCATGGCCGCGATCACGAGCCCCAGCGCCAGGAGGAGCGCAAGAAGCATCGCGAGGATCGCCGATGCGCGTTCGCGCGGCTCGCAGACGGTCTCTCGGTCCTCGGCATGCGCGGACGCCCGCGCGCGCGGCACGGGTTGTTCCCGGACGGGCATGGATGCGGGCGCCTGCGGCACGTATTCAGCGTACGGCGCGAACCGCGCCGGGCCAAGGCTGCGTACCAGTGGAACGGGTACCTTTGACCGGGTGCCGCCCGAGGCCGCACGCGAGGACCCTTCGTGACCAGGAAACTGAAGGCAAGCGCCGTCTGCCCCCACTGCTGGCACCGCTTCCGTCCCGACGAGACGCTGTGGGTCGCGGCGCACCCGGAGCTGCTCGGGGACCGCCTGCTGTCGGCGGAGGACCCGGTGCGCTTCCTGCCGTCGCGGTTCACGCCCGCGGGCGAGGCGATCGACCCGGCCGGCAGCAGGACCCGGCGCCTGGCGTGCCCGAACTGCCACCTCGAGGTGCCGCAGCTGGTGCTGGAGCGGCCCATGGTGATCATGAGCCTCGCAGGCAGCCCGTCGAGCGGCAAGAGCTACTTCCTGTCGAGCGCCATGTGGAAGCTGCGCGAGGACCTCGCGCGGCACTTCTCGGTGGCCTTCACCGACACCGACCCCGGCATGAACCGCGCCATCACGGCCAACGAGGCGCGGCTCTTCCTCAACGAGGACCAGACCGCGTCGGTGGCGATCGACAAGACCGAGCTCGAGGGCGCGCAGTACAACTCGGTGCAGTTCGACCCCGGCGTGGCGACGCTCCTCGCGCACCCGTTCATCTTCACGGTGCGGCCGTCGCGTGACCACGTGAACGGCCACGCGCCCGAGCGGCTGACGCAGCTCTTCACGCTCTACGACAACGCGGGCGAGCACTTCTTCCCCGGCGCCGACACCGCGCGCGCGCCGGGGACGCAGCACCTCGCGAAGGCGCAGGTGCTGATGTTCGTGTTCGACCCCACGCAGGACGTCCGCTTCCGGCAGCGGCTGCAGGGCGTGAGCGGGGACCCGCAGCTCGCGGCCGGCGCCAAGACGACGCGCCAGGACCAGCTGATCGTCGAGATGGCGCGGCGCGTGCGCGTGCATGCGGGGCTCGCGCCGCAGGAGCGGATCCCGAAGCCGCTCTTCGTGATCCTCTCCAAGAGCGACATCTGGGCGCCGCTCCTGCGCGACGAGGAAGGGCAGCCGATGGACATCAGCACGCCGCCCTACGCGCGCGAGCGCGCGGGCCTCGGGAAGATGAGCATCAAGCGCGTCGACCGCGTCAGCGAGCGCATCCGCTCGCTGCTCGTGGAGGTGGCCCCCGAGGTGGTGGCCGCGGCCGAGGACGCGTTCGAGCGCGTCATCTTCATCCCCGTCAGCGCCATCGGCACCTCGCCGCAGCTCGACCCGGCGAGCGGCCTGCTGAAGGTGCCCGTGGCGCGCATCAGCCCGCGCTGGGTGACCGTGCCGTTCATCTACACGCTGGCCCGCTGGTCGACGCACCTGGTGGCAAGCGACAAGGGGGAGGGCGATGCCTCCTTCGGCCGCCCGGGCGACTCGGCGGAACTGGACCCTGCACTCACCTGAGCACGCCGCATGGCGCTGGAACTCGTCTACACCTCCGCAGAGCGCGGCCTGAGGCCCGGGACCAGCGGGTTCTGCACCGTCGCGATGACGCGCGGCCTGCCGCCGGCCCTGGTGCCGCGCCTGGAGGCGCTCGGCGGCTACCGGCCGGGACCCACCGGCGACGGGCCGGTGGCGTTCTCGTTCTGGCGCGTGGAGACCGCGGCCGGCATCGCGCACGTGCTCTCGGTGGTGGGCCCCGCGCCGCCCGACCACACCGCGCGCACGAACAAGATCGCCACCTACGCGGTGCTCGGCCCCGACGAGCTGTCGGCCGCCGGCCCGGCATGGATGATCGCGCAGGGTGGCTTCCTCCGGCGCTCGTGGAAGGGCGCGCCCGCGTGGATCGAGTCGCCGGTGCGCGCGCCGCAGGCCGCCGACCCGGGCCCCGCCGAGTGCATGGCGTGGAAGTCCGCGTGCGGCGATGCGGGATGGGCAGGCGTGGCGGCGAGCTCGTTCCTGCGCGACCAGTCGAAGCCGGTCCACGTGGTGTACGCGGCAGGCACCGATCCGCTGCCGCTCGTCGACGAGGTGATCCGGCTGCTGCCCGACTGGGCGCGCTGGCGCGCGACGTTCTCCACGTACTTCCTGCAGCCGGTCGCGGGAACGCCGTGCGCGCTGCGGTTCTGCCTGGAGGGCACTCCGGCGGCCGACGCGGCGCGGCAATCCAAGGGACTGTTGCTCGACCTCACCCGTCCGATGGGCGAGGCACCGGACTCGCGCCACGTGCGCATGGCGCGCACCGGGAGGGACGCCGAGGCGGTGGCCGCGCGGCCCGCGCCCACCAAGCCGAAGCCTGCGGCAGCGGCGGACCCGCGGTCCATCGAACTGGAGCCGATCGATGCACCCGCGGCATCGAGGCGGCCGGTGCCGCTCCTCGATGCCGTGGACAAGACCGAGGACTTCCTGCCGGCGGAGGATTCGAGCCCGCGACCCTGGATGTACGCGGCGGTGGCCGCGGGCGTCACGCTGCTCGTGCTGGTGGTGGCATCGATCATCGTCGCGGTGCAGTCGCAGGCGTCGTCCGGCGGATCGGATGCTCCCCCGGCGGCCGATGGCGCGGGACCGCCCCCGGTGCGGCAGGCTCCGCCCGCCGCCTTCGGCGAGGCCGCCCCGACCAAGGCGTTTGAGATCGAGGGTGCCTCGGGCCCGAAGCCCGGTGCTGCCGAGGTGCCGCCGGACATGGTGCCGCCAGGCATGGGGGCGCCGGACATGGTGCCGCCAGGCATGGGGGCGCCGGAAGAGGCTCCGCCGCCTGCGGATGGTGCGGCACAGGACGAGGCATCGAAACCCGCGGGCGTGACTGCTGCGTCCGATGCGGATGAACGCGCGCGGACCGCGGGTCCTGGCGCCGGTGCGCTCCCCGCGCGCGTGCCGGCGACCGCGCCGACGGATGCGCCGACGGATGCGCCGACGGATGCGCCGACGGATGCGCCGACGGATGCGCCGGCGGATGCGCCGGCGTTGCCGGCGGGCGCGGGTGAGCCGTCGATCGCCGCGCCCGCGCCGGTGGCCGTTCCACAGGTTCCCGCGTCCGTCATCGCGATGCGCGCGTCGATCGGCGCCGTCGCGCTGCGCTCCGATGCGCTTGCGATGCCGAAGGGCGCCGTCGGGGTGCGCCTGGTGCCATCGGCATCGCTGGCGGCCGCAGGCGCGTGCACCCCGGGGGGCGAGTCGCTGGCCTTCGGCTCGAGCGACCTCCGTGCGGTGATCGCTTCGGAGGGATCGAGCCGGTTCGTCCACGGCGTGGCGAAGGGTGCAGTGCCGGGCGCGCTGGCGACCGCGCTGGGCGCTGCGGCACCGACCCCCGAGCAGGCGTTGCGCGCGGCGCTTGAGCGCTGTGCGCTCGAGTACGTGGATGCTGCCGGCCGCCCCGTCGCACGGGCGCAGTTCCGAACGCCCGCGAGCTCGGCGATCACGGTGGGCACGGGCAGCGTGCAGGTGCCGTCGCGTGCCACCGAGCCGATCACCGTTGCAGTCTGGGGCCCCGAAGGCGAGCCCTCCGTGCGCCGCGTGGCCGCCGGCGAGCGCGTGGAGATGGCCAGCTCGGGCGCAGGCGCGCCGGTCCTGGTTGCAGACCGCACGATTGCGCAGGGCGCCATGCTGGTGTCCGCGAAGGCAAACGCGGGCGCTTCGGCGCAGCGGACGTCCGAGGTCAGCACGGAGGTCGCCGCGCTCGGCGGCCTGGTGCGCGCCTGCAAGGCGCTGCAGGGTCCGCGGGCCGATGCGTCCCGGACGCGCAACGAGGACCTCGCCACCGTGCAGGAGGCGCTGACCGACGAGGAGCGCGCCACGCTGAAGCTGGCACCGAAGGCCGAGGGACTTGCGCAGACCGTGGAACTCGGCGCCCTGCGCCCGCTTCTGCCGGCCATCGAGGCGCGCGCGCAGCAGCGGATCGATCAGCTGATGCCGGAACTGAGCGCGGCGTCCGCGGGCGCGCGCGCGTCAGCGCGTGCGCCTGCATCGTGGCGGGTGCGTGCGTTCGACGCAGACGGCGTGATGGTCCTCGACTCGGTGGCACGTCCCGCGAAGGGCGGTGCGCGATGAAGCTTGCGCTCCTCTGCATCGCGCTGCTGGCGCCGCCGCCCGGGGGCTCGGGGGCTTCCGACGCACCGCCGCCCACGTCCCCGGCCCCGGCCGCGCCCGCCCCCGCCCCCGCGATTCGCGGGCTCGACACCAAGGCCTTCGCGCAGGAGCTGGACTCGCTGGGCGACGTTCGCCCCGTCACGCGGACCGTGTTCCGCGCGGAGGGGGCCATCTCGGCGGTCACCTTCGACATCGGCATCGCCGGCGATGCCATCACGGCGCGCGACGCGGGGCAGGGCCTGGAGATCGTGGCGCGCGCGGTCAACGGCACGGGCGTGGTGATCGGCGCGTTCCGCTGGGATGCGCAGCGGCTCGACTGGAGCTGGCGGCGCGTGAGCGCATCGGTGCACCGCAAGGCGCTGGATGCGTGCGCGTCGGCGCTGGCCTCCGCCGCGATCGAGGTGCGCACGACCGGCGGCACGGCGGTGCGGCTGCAGCCGCCGGTGTCGCAGGTGCGGGCGAGCCTCCGGCCCGGCGCGACCACGCGCGTGGCAGCGCCGGTGCCCCCCGGGCGCCGGCCGCTGATTGCCGTGGCTGCGGGCCCCGGGTGGACCATCGAGCCCGGCGAGGGGAGCACGTCGCTCGTCTCCGACGCAGGCGAGCTCGTGGTCGGGTGGGACGACGCGGCTCGCGAGTGCACGCTTGAGTGGGTGTCCGCCGCGGCGCTCGAGGCGGAGTTCCTCCGCGCCGAGGTGCTGCAGAAGAAGAAGGAGCTCGGCGCGCGCAACCGCAGCGAGCGGTCCATCATCGAGCAGGAGATCTCGGCGCTCGAGGCTCGCATCAAGGACATCGAGGAGCGCGCCGGCCTCGGCCCCGACCCGCCGTCGGTGCCCGCCATCACGCTGAAGTCGGACACCGGCCGCGAGTACGCGGTCATCAAGGCCACCTTGAGGAAGGCCACGCCATGAACGCAGCCAAGCAGGAACTGTTCGAGTCCGTCCGCGCCGTCGTCGCCGGACGACTGCGCGACGAGGCGCAGGTGCGCGAGATCGCCTACCGCGTGTCGGAGGAATCGACGTCGCTGCGGCGCCGCGTCGACCGAGCGGTGGGATACGCGCGCGCCGGACTGCGCCTCGAGGCCTGCGCCGAGGCCGAGGCCGAGCCCACGGTGTTCGAGCTTGCGTCCGCGTTCGACGCCGACTACATGCGCCAGTGGAAGTCGATGTGCGCGAAGAACAGGCTCCCGGTGCAGGACGAGATCCCGCCGGAGTCGATCGCCGAGATCGAGGAGGCCATCGCGTTCACCGCGCCCCTTCGCAGCCGACTTGCCCTGATGCGGCGGCTGGTGCTCAGCGACGCGTCGGCGTGGCACCGCCTCGAGGTGCTGCGCGAGCTGGTGTCGCGCGACCCAGACAACCCGGCGTGGCAGGAGGACCGGGCGGCGCTGGAGCCCGTGGCCGCCAACGAGCTCGGCGATCGCTTCGAGGACGGCCTGAAGGACGGGGACCTCGCCGACGCCGAGCTGTGCGTGGCGCGCCTGGAGGACGGCCGCTGGCACTGGAGCGGCGCGGCGAAGGTGGCCGCGCAGCTGCGCGGCAAGCTCGATCGCGCGCTCGCGGCCCGTGCCGTGGAGGAGGCGCGCGCGGTGGTTGCGCGGCTGGACTCGGAGTGGCAGGCGGAGAGCGAGGACGGCGCGCGCACCGCCATCGCCGAGTACCGGGGGCTGGAGCAGCGCGCGCTGGCGTGCGGCGGCGACATGCCCGCCGACCTCGCCGACCGCGTGCTGCAGGCCGAGGACTGGCTGGCCGGCCGCGATGCGGCGGCGGACGCGCTCCGCGAGAACCGCGACCGCGTCGCGGCCCTCGAGCGGCTGGCGCAGGACCAGCAGTCGACGCTTGCTGCGCTGCGGACCGCGCTGCGCGCCGCCGAGCAGACCTCCGAGGGCGTGCCCGACGACGTGCGCTCCATCGCCGAGCGCCGCATCGGCGAGCTCGAGCGTGCGGTTCGCCTGCGGCGCGTGGGCGTGATCGCCGCGGTCGTCGTGGTGGTCGCCGGCGCGGTGGTGGCCGCGGGCATCGCGCTCAAGAGGTCCGACGAGGCGCGGCGGATCGACGAGGCGTCCGCGGCCATCCTCTCCAACGTGGACGCCGGGCGCTTCGAGGAGGCTGACCGCCTGCTCGAGGAGGCCGGCAAGGACCCGGTGCTTGGGCCGTCCACGAAGGTGGCGGACGCCCGCGCCGCACTCGGCAGGCGCCGTGCCGAGATCGCCGACCGCCGCTCGCAGTTCAAGGTGCTGATGGCCGAGGCAGGTGATCCGGCCTCCGAGGCCGCGAAGCCAGACCGCGTCGACGAGGCACGCAAGCTGGTGCAGGACGAGGACGAGCAGCGCGCGGTGGCCGACTGGATCAGGCGCAACGGCCGGGCGATCGAGGAGCGCCGCAGCGCGCGCGTCACCGACGGGGTCGAACGCGCCAAGGCAGTGGTGGCGGAGATCCTCGCCGCCAAGCCGTCGGCGGAGGCCTCCTGGGACGGCACGTTCGATGCGTGGGAGAAGGCGCTCGCCGATGTCCAGCGGAAGTGGGGGGAGTTCGACGCCGTGATGGAGGAGGTGCGCGAGGGCCGCACGGCCCTGGCCGCGCAGCGCGGGCGCACCGAGTCGGCGCGCGCGGAGATCGGTCGCCTCGGCAAGCTCGCGGGACTTGGGGCGTCGGCGGGGTCGCCGGCGCAGCTTGCCGCGGCCCTCGAGTCGTACGCCAAGGACCATCCCGACACGCCGGAGGCGCGCGACTTCACGTCCGCGGCCGCCGCGCTGCCGGCATGGGAGGCGGTGGTGGCATGGTCGCGCGTGCAGCCGGTGCCCACCGCCGCGCTCGCCCAGCGGCCGCAGAAGGAGCGTGACGCGGCCGCCGCGGCCATGCGTACGCACCGCGAGCAGAACCCGGCCAGCCCGTATGCCGCCGCCTGCGCCGCCGCGGAGCCGCTCCTCGGCACCGCGCCGAACTGGCGTCCGTGGCTCGACGAGAAGCTCGGGTCCATGGAGTCGATCCAGCTCTTCATGGTGGAACGCAAGGACGGCTCGCGCTGGTACTGCCGCAAGGATCCCGCCAAGGAGGCGGTGCAGACGCAGGGCGGCGTTGCGTGGAAGAGCATCCTCGCCATCCAGGGCCGCTCGATGAAGGAGGGATTCGAGCGCTTCGAGCCCGCGCAGACGCGCTTCGAGGGTCCCTCGCCGCAGAAGGCGTTCGCGGTGCAGCTCAAGGACCTGCTCGACAACGACGAGAATTCGGTGAACGACATCGATGCGGCGTTCGACGCGCTGGTGGCGCTGCGCGACAACGAGTCGGTGGACGGTGCCCTGCTTGCGGTGCTGGCGCGCGGGCTCGTGGAGACGATGGTGCCCGAGATGCCCGAGCCCGTGCGTGCGGACATGGAGAAGGCCGCCAAGCGCATCGCGCGCGAGAAGGCCGACGAGATCGACTGGATGAACCCGCGCGACCCGGACGCGCGCGCACGCAGCCGCGCCGCGCGCAACGCCGTGCGCGAGGCGCTGCAGGTGGACCTCTGGCGCAAGGCCTGCACCACCGCGCTGGCGGCCGCGTGCAAGCCGCTGGCCGATGCATACGTCCCGGCCGGCGTGCTGGTCAAGCCCGACGGAATGCCGCGCGTGCTCGGCGTGAACGGCGTGAGGCTCGACGCGGGCGCCGCGCTCTGGGTCGCGGAGCCGCCGGTCGGCGACCGCCCCGGCGCGATGGTGCGGCTCGGCACGGTCAGGAGCGAGGGCGAGGCCGACTTCACGACCGCGGTCACCGGGGTGCCCGCGGGCACCATGGTGTTCGTGCCGCGGCCGGGAGGCAAGCCGTGAGCGGCGGCGAGGACCCCATCTTCGAGGAGGGGCTCTCCGGCGGCGACGCGCCGGGTGCCGCCGGCGACGCGGCCGACGACCGCATGGCCGCGGGACCGTGGTTCGTGCGCTTCGCGGGGCGCCGCAGCGGGCCGTTCGACGCCGACCGGCTGCGGACGATGGCGCGGCGCGGGGCGCTGACGCGGATGCACTCCCTCAGCGCCGACGGCAGCGCGTGGGCGCCGGCATCCTCCGTGCGCGCGGTCTTCAACGCCGATGGCAGCGTGGTGGCGGCGGGCGTGCGTGCGGTGGAGCTGGAGTCCATCGAGGAGCAGGCGCTCGGCGAGGCCGATGGCGAGGTGCTCGAGATGCCGCGCAGCACTTCGCGCCGCGCCATGGGCAACGCGCTGGTGCGGCCGGTGGTGCTGACGGCGCTGGTGCTCGCCACGGTGATGCTGGCCATGCCGACCTCGCGCGACGACTCCGGCGCGCTGGCATGGTGGTGGTCGGAGGGAGCGCTCGGCATGGCGGTGCGCGGACTGTGCTCGGTGGCGGTGCTGGGCGGATATGCGATCGCCTTCCTGGCGCCGGAGCCCGCGCGCGCGGCATCGGTGGCGGCGGTCGCGGCGGTGCTCTCGACGGCATGCGCGCTGGTGGCGGTGCCCGCCATTCCGTGGGCCGCACCCATCGCGCTGCTGGTGCCGATGGCCGCGCTCCTCGTGGCGCTCGACGCGGCCGGGTCGAACGGCGCCCGTGCCGCGGGAATCGCGGCGGCGGTGGTCGGCGGGCTCGGCGCGGTCGGCACGATCGTCCTCGGGGTGATGGGCCTCTCGGGCTGGTCGATCGCCGGCATGGCGTTCGGCACGCTCGGCGCGGGAGCGCTTGCCTATGGCGGCGTGCGCGCGTCGCGGCCGCCGAAGGGCGCGGCCGGCGGCGACGCGGTCTTCTGGTCCGGCGTCGCCGGCGCCACCGGCGCGATGGCATCGGTGTTCGCGGCCGCGTTCGGCGGCCTGCTCGGCGATGCGCCGATGCAGGGCGCGCTGGTGGCCGTGGGCGCATGCCTGGTGCTCTCGTTCGCGGCGCTTTCGTGGGCCGCGGTGCACGAGGCATGCGAGACCTCGCACCTGCTTCCGTCCATGGACGATGGCGACGGCACGATGACCTGATACCCTCGGCGTGACGTACGGAGGAACACATGGCACAGGCTCCCCAGCAACCGATTCCCGCACCGCGCGCCCCGGCCCCGGCCGCGCACCACGATGGAGCGCACGCGCGGCTCGATGCGCGCAAGGGCGACATCGAGTGCATGTTGGGCCTCCCGTCCGGGCGCTACACCACCCCCGCTGCACCGCTGTGGCTCGGCGTCGCGGCCATCCTCACGGTGGCATTCGCGATGGTGCTGGTGCTGGTGGCGCCGCAGAGCTACCTGCTCGAGCTCATGAACCGCTGCTGGACCAACTGGGCCGTGGTGTTCTTCTCGTGGTGGTGCATGGGGATCCTGGTTGCAAAGTGGATGAAGACCTCGGTGCAGATGCGTGCGCTGCGAGCCGTGGAGATCGTGCCGCGCCGCGGTGACTTCGTGCTCAGCCCGGGCACGGCGGGCGAGGTGCTGCGGCGCATCAAGGCCGTCGCCGACCGACCGAAGGACTTCATCCTCTTCCGGCGCATCGAGATGGCGCTCTCCAACCTCGGCAACATCGGCGAGGTGCGCGACGTGGGCGCGGTGCTCGAGAGCCAGGCCGATTCCGACGCTTCGTCGGTGGACTCGAGCTACACGGTGATCCGCTCGCTCATCTGGACCATTCCGATCCTCGGGTTCATCGGCACGGTGGTGGGCCTTTCGCAGGCGATCGGGTCGTTCACCGGCGTGCTCAACCAGGCCGGCAGCGACTCCGCGAGCATCAAGAGCAAGCTCGGCCCGGTGGTGGAAGGCCTGGCGACGGCCTTCGAGACCACGCTCGTGGCGCTCCTCGCGGCCGTGTGCATCCAGCTCCTCTCGACGTGGGTGTACAAGCGCGAGGAGTCGCTCCTCGACGCGATCACCGACTTCACCAACGAGCACATCCTCTCGCGCCTCAAGCTGACCGACTGGCAGTGACCCATGGTCCGTCGCCGCAAGCGCGAGGAAGCGCCCCTCAGCCTCTTCTCGTTCCAGGACATCATGGCATGCCTGACGGGCATCCTGATCCTGGTGGCGCTGCTCCTTGCCATCGACGGCCTCTCCGACACCATGAACGCGACGCCCGGGAAGGACGGGTCGCCTGATCCGGCCGAGGCGGCGGCGCGGTCCGCGGAGCTGCGCGAGCGCGTGGCCATCCTGCAGCGCACGATCGACGACCGCCGGGGCGGCAAGGACGTGGCCAAGGCCGAGGTGGACATCCTCGACGACCGCGTGAAGCAGCTGGCGCAGGAGGCCGAGCGCGCCAGGCGCGAGGCCGAGGAGGCTTCGGCGCGCCGCCAGGCGATGACCAAGGACGCTGACGACGCGATGCGGCAGTTGCAGGAGCTTCGCGAGCGGCTGTCGAGCGCGCGCAAGGCGTCGCAGGCGCAGGCCGTGCGCGAGCGCGTGCGCTTCAAGCCGGGCATGCGGTTTCCCAAGGCGCCCGTGTTCGTGGAGGCGCTGCGCGACCGGATCGTGCTCGGCGAGCTCGACGCCGAGCGCACGCCCGTGCACGTGGCGACGCTCGCCGATCCGGACGCGGAGGCGCGGCTCGTGGGCGCGCTCGGGCCACGGCTCCCGGACACCGCGTACCTGGTGTTCGTGGTGCACGAGGACGCCATTCCCCGGTTCGAGCAGCTGCGCTCGCGGATGATCCGGCGCGGCTACGACGTTGGCTGGCAGCTCTGGAAGGGCGAGCCCGCGAGCATGCTCGACGGTGCCGCGGAGGCGGCTGGCGGTGCCGGCGGCGCGCCGGCAGGCGCCCCGGCCGCGAAGGACGGTGCACCGTGAGCGCGGGCGGCCGTCGGCGCCGGCGCGGGGGACACAAGGCGGCATCGCTTATGGGCGACCCGCTCGACCTCTTCCTGGATGCCATCACCAACGCGCTCGGCGTCATCATGTTCATCCTGCTGATGGTGGTGCTCTTCGGTCGTGCGTCCGATGCGCCGCAGAGCCCGGCCGAGCAGGTGACGGAGGCAACCGAGGTCGAGCGGCTCGAGTCGCAGGTCCGCGAGCTGCAGGCCAAGGTGGACGCGCTGCCGCCGCGCGGCGACCCCGAGCTTGCGGCCCGCTGGAAGGCGGCCATGGAGCGCCTGCCGGCCATGGAGCAGGAGGTGGCCGCGCTGAAGAGCGCGCGACGCCGCGACGAACAGGATGCGCTGGCCGCGGAGGCGCGCCTCGCGAACGACCGCAAGACGATCGAGCGGATGACCACCGAGCTCGCGTCGGTGCAGCAGGCCACGCGGGCGCCGACGGGGTTCGTGCGGATCAGCCGGTTCCAGCAGGATCCGCGCAAGGCGGTGATCCTGGCGGTGGCCGACGGCAGGGTGTCGCGCATCCGTGCGACCAAGGAGACCAAGTCGATCAGCGCGCCGACGGCCGGCACGCCCATCACCGACCAGGCAAGCGCCGACGCCGCGGTCCGGTCGCTGCTGGCCGAGTTCCAGCCGTCGACGCATCGCGTGGAGCTCCTGGTGTGGGAGGGTTCGTTCATGCAGGCCAAGCTGGCGGAGAACGCGATCGAGGACCTACGCTTCGACTCGAACCCCATTCCCGTGCGCGCGGGCACGGCGCTGGAGCCGGGCGCGGGAGGCGTGCAGTGAGGCGCGGAGGCGACGACGGCTGCATGAAGGGCGTGCTGCGCCGTGGCGCACGGCGCGCGGCGCGCGCGGCGTGCGCGATGCTCGTGGCCGCGGCTGCGGCCGGCTGCGGAAAGCCGATCGTCGTGCACACGCTGGCCGAGGGCGGCGGCGACCCGATCGGAGAGGCGCGCATCTACCGGCACCGGTTCGGCTGGTTCAACCTGTTTCCCGGGAAGAAGTTCGTGGTGACCGCGGCCGACGGCGCGGCCGAGGTGGACGTCGGCTCGGCCAACACGAACCTCACGATCCTGCGCTCCGGGTTCGAGCCCGTGATCTTCGGGGTGTTCGAGACTCCGGCGCCTGCCATCGAGGCCGACACGGGCGGCTATGACCACGTGGTGATGTTCCGGGACATCAAGCCGAAGCCGGCCAACGGCTACGAGGTGCGCATGAAGGCGGTGCGCCGCGAGCCGATGTCGCTCGAGGTGACCGATTCGCGCACGGGCGCGCCGGTCGAGGGCGCCGCGGTGTTCGGGGCGACGTTCCTCTACCTGCCGCAGCCGGGCGTCGAGGCCGACTGGGGCTTCCCGCCGCTGCAGGAGGCCGTCACCGACGAGGACGGCCGTGCGCGCGTCGAGCAGGTGTCCGGCTTCCGCAACCGCGTGACCGTGCGGCTCAACGGCTACCAGGACGGCACGATCGAGTTCGACGGCCGGCGTGTCACGGGCCCGCGCTCGGTGGACGTGCCGCTGCGCAAGCTTGAGTTCAAGCAGGTGGACTTCCTCGTGGTCGATGCCAAGGGCAAGTCACCGGTGCCGGGCGCGGAGGTGCGGCTCGGCGAGGCGCGCGACGGGCTGCCGGAGAACCCGAACGGCCTGAAGGCGAAGTCGGGCACCGACGGAAGGACCGGCCCGCTGGCGGTGCCCGACATGCAGCCGTTCCTCCTGAGCGTGACCGCGCCGGGCTACAGGGAATGGCGCGGCGCGCCCGTCTGGCGCGCGCTCACCGACGGCCAGGTGAAGCGGATCGAGATGCAGCGGAAGTGACGGTCACATGCGCTCGGGCGCGGTGATGCCGAGCAGGCCGAGGCCGTCCGCGAGGACATGCTTGGTGATCGCGCACAGGCGCAGGCGCGAGAGGCGCATGGCCGCATCCTCGCAGCGGAGCACCGGGCACTGCTGGTAGAAGCCGTTGAACGTGGTGGCCAGCAGGTGCAGGTACGCGCAGAGGCGGCTCGGGTCGAGGTGCTGCGCCACGTCGCGCACCACCTGCGGGTAGCGGAGGAGCGCCAGCGCAAGCTGCCGCTCGGCGGGCTCGCGCACGTCGATCGCGGGGCGCGCGGTGCCGTGCGCGGCGGCGTCGAGCGCCTTGCCGAGGATGCCGGCCATGCGCGCGTGCGCGTACTGCAGGTACGGGCCCGTGTCGCCCTCGAAGCTCACCATGCGGTCGAGGTCGAACACGTAGTCGCGCGTGACGTCGGAGCCGAGGTCGGCGTACTTCACTGCCGCGATGCCCACGGCGCGTCCGATCGCGGCGAGCTCGGCGCCGGACATGCCCGCGGTGGGCGCGTTCGGGTCGGCGCTGCGCGCGCTCACCTCGCGCGTGCCGCGCTCGATGGCCTCGTCGAGGAGCGCCTTCAGCGTGAAGTTCTCGCCGCTGCGCGTCTTGAGCGGCTTGCGGTCGGGGCCGAGCACGCTGCCGAAGGGCACGTGCACGAGCTCGGCCTC
>Ga0194117_10003501_pt1 | contig 15750 bp, 8 predicted proteins | sample TA2MahsurfametaG_FD_160579 | JGI IMG/M metagenome (GOLD analysis project Ga0194117, IMG submission 160579) | Freshwater microbial communities from Lake Tanganyika, Tanzania - TA2015009 Mahale N1 surface | ecosystem: Environmental > Aquatic > Freshwater > Lake | place: Tanzania: Lake Tanganyika...
TCGCTGTTGTTTATAATGGAGGTCTACCAGCCTATGGCTATCAACAACTCAAAGTAAAAATATACAAAATTACCACAAATTCAGTCATCCTAGATAGAGACATAATTATGCCTCTAAAATCAAAGAGCATTCTAAAGTGGTTTGGATTTTCAGAGGAGGGAATGATGTTATGTCAGGATACAGCTGAAATAGTACGTGCATACTCATTTTTCAGAAATGAATGGCAAAGTGTATATTCATTAGAAGGGAAGTAATAATGTCTCTTTATTCAACATATTGAAGGATCTGTAATTTTTGGGTTCAAGCTGCCTCACAAGAAAAACGAAAGATAGTAGCCTAAAGTATTACCACGATCATTACCATCCAGTATCCCTATGGAGTGGTCAGATCTTAAATTTTAGTTTTTTTCAAAAGATTAATAGAAAAATCTTAAGATAAAGATTCTAAAAAATTTCATACTGACGCATGAAGAATACCGATATTAGAATTGGTATAAATATAAATACAGCAGAAGAAAAGATCACCCATGGTATGAACAGTCAAAGTCAATTAAAAGTTAAGAAGAAATCAGAACACTTAAGACGTACATAGATTTAAGCCTTCAGAAATATCTCGAACAGTACCTTTCGAAAACTTAGCTTCAAGGCGAAAAATATAAAAATATGATTGCGACTCTACTCTTACTATGCTAAAGAGAAATTTATTTGGAGGAAAACCGTAAGGCCATAAAATAGATGCTAGCTCAGGGACACAAAGGAGGATTCATTTCCAAAAAAACTTTATCAAGCATTTAGTGCAACTTAGCTTTCAAACCTTCCATTTAAACTCTCAAATGCAAAAAAAAACTAAACTAAATAAGTGTGTTTTAGCAAATGTTGAGTGTCATCAAGTATGAAGTTTGATTTCTTGAATAATTTTAGATCTTATTCATTTACTCCTGCTTTTAATTATTTAAAATAAAGATATTTTTGAAGTAAAAGAGTATTAAAAGCAGAATTGCCAATCACCAAGTTAAGAAAGGATCGATGTTAGGCTTTATCTCCACTGCAGAACAACTGTTGCCTGAATCAGGGTATTCCTCAAAGTTTGATACATCTCCTAAACTCTTTACAACTGGCACATAAGGAGCCTTAATTTTCTTTTTCATGAGGTCATCCCAACTGAAGTTATTGAACCATCTATGTTTCTTTATGTCATTTACACCTAAATAAACTATAAATTACCATCTTTTAAGTTTCCATACCTTTTAGAAAGGTCAGCTACAAGCAAATGTTTTACTAATGATTTAGCATCTTTATCGAAATTGGAAGTAAAAGAAATTTTTCCTTTCAAAATGTTTCTATAGATTCCCATAGGATCCTCATCATTGAAAGGATCAATTCCAGCGTGCATTTAATAAATCAGAACTCCCAAAGTCCACCAGTCCACAGCTTTACCATGTCCTTGATTTAGAATAACTTCAGGTGCAATGTATTAAGGCGTCCCACATATGGTAAAAGTTCTGCCTTACGTAAGGAATTTAGCGAATCCAAAGTCTGTAAGTTTAAGATAGCCATCATTTCCAATTAACAAATTTTAAGGTTTTAAATCCCTAAAAATGATATTTTTGTTATGAAGGTATTCGAAGCAACAAGCCACAGTTGCTCCATAGAAACGAGCTTGGTCTGTAGTGAATGACTCTACATCTCTAAGGTAAGTAAAGAGTTCTCCTCCATTTATCAGTTCCAGAACAAGATATAGATATCTTGAATCTTGGGCGAGTCCTTCGAAGTTGACGATGAAAGGATGATTGATTTGTAAATGAACAAAATTTTCATTGTAGACGTGATCAATCTGTTGTGCTTTCATGATTTCATGCTTGTTTAGAAGTTTAAGAGCCACATACTTTCCAGTCTTCTTATTCTTGGCTACTTTAACTTTGCCAAAGCCACCTGTATGAAAGAAGTAGTACCTTTGCCCAATATTCTGCCCACCTCATAGTCTTAAAGTTTGAGTTTTTTAATAGTTTATCCTTCAGTTTTTTTACTCATAGAAGAACAATAGAAAATATTCGATACGAAATTAATCAAAAACTTCACGTTTAAAATCATAGCAAACAAATATTTGATTGATTATTACCAAATATCAATATTAGTATCTCATCTCTTCAATCGATGATAATTGATGTTTTTCTTTAGATAATTTTGAATTGCCAGACAGGCTACTTTATTGATTTCAAACCTTCTAAAGAGACCAAATATTTAAAGTTTATAAATATCAAAAGGTAATTATTTATAACAAGATGAATAGAAAAATGATAATTTGATTAGATAATTATCACTTACATGACAATTATCTTTTGTCTTTTATTGACATTAGGTTTTATTCCTCACACCATTTTCTCTTATCCCTTAGTTGATTCAGACTTTCAGGTACAATTAAAATCAGAAAATTTTAGTTAAAAGTCTCTACCTCCCAAACTTGACTGTTCATGTCAAATGAATGTCTATCCTGTGTATGACATCGGATATTCTTTTATCATAAATAACACCAAAACTAACTAAACGCATGCCAAACTTTATGTTAAGTCAACCTAAAACTGCCTCATTATGCCTCTGCAAAATGGTTTTGCCACTTTTTCTCTGAGTGCACCAAAATATCATTAATAAAATGACGAAATAACTGAAATTTATTTCATAGGGTTCCTTACTCAAGGAGGAGGAAATGATTTCTAAAATTAGAGATCTCATCTAAGCATGTTAAAGTAGAGTTGCTTTGCAGATGAGTAGATATATTTTCATAGATAAGCTTATCTGATAAATCAAAGCAAACTTGAAACTGATAAATATAGTTATAAAATCAATCTACCACTCTATGCTATAGGCTTTACACAGCTTTTGGTTTTGGTATTGCTTCTACTTCTGACCCATAACATCAAATATAGAAGGTTTACTCCTTTTACGTTCAATTTTATTTTCAGTGTACTCTATGCAATATTTCTCTTTGTCACTGTTTATGTTTAAACTAAACTAGAAGATGAAACTTAGATTTTCTTTTGGATTGTAATAGCTTTTTCAATTGTTTTTGCAAGCTTTTATTTTATTGATCTAACTTCAATTTGCCTCAACAACACTCCTCTAATAGTTATTATTTCTATAATCTTATCAGTTACTCTTGCAGCAGTGGATGCCTTGATTCTCTCCAATTTTTGGTACATCAATAACATTCTTGGGATTCTAGTAGGAGGAGCTTTAATTAAATTCATCGTAATTAAGAAACTAAAATCAGCTATATTTCCACTTCTATTCTTATGGTTATTTTTTATTCTTAGACAGTTTCCCTTAACATTCAAAATTGAATAATTTCATGAAGCTTTACAGACTAAAATTATTCCTCTTTTCCTTCAACTACCATTAATGATAAATGATGACTAACAAGGTTATGTTTGTTCTGCTTTCGGAACTTCAAAAGTAATAAATTCCTAACTTAGCTTATTACTATGGGATTACTTATGAATTATTCTGTAAGAGTAGATCTTTTTCTTTCTTCTCGTTTCTATACCACATTATGTACTATTATAGCTACTATCTGCCTTGGCTTATAGTATTTCAACCTAATAATGTTTGATAATTTACCAGTACTGTAGTATTCAAGTGTAATTGTATTTGTTCCGGTTATGCTCATTCTGGTATTGACGTTTTCATCCAAAAGAGGAGAATGGGCGGTAATTTGGCATGGTTCTTTCCATGATATGGCTGTTGATAGAAAATCAATAAGAAGAGAGTCATCTTATTTAGACGAGGAGTAACTCGATCGCAAGATTGAACAACTCAAAATGAATCCTTCTCTATTAACGAATAATTGATTTAAGCTAGGATTTAAGTTTTTCTATTTGCAAGAATAAATAATTAATGGATGAAACAAGTAAATCAATCTTATTAAACATGTCTTCTTTTTCTTTATTCCTATTTTGATTTCAGGCCTTTGCCTTCTCTCTTGATTTTTATTCTTTTCCTTTTCAAATTCAAATCATCCTCATCAGAATCATTTTAATCTGACTTTGAAGTGATATTGTTTTCTTATTGTTCAACTACTTTTATTCCAATTACTTTCTTATAAGATCTCTTTTTGCTCTAGATTGTATCGAAATCTAAGTATTTACTGAAGAAAGAAAAAGTTTCTCCAGGAAGAACTTGAAGTACATGATTGTACATGTCTTAGTTAGTATTTTTCATCTTCAAGAAAAGCTCAGTCAAAATAAGAGAAGGACTTTTTTCAGTTTTAAAGGCAGTATCTATGATTTCCAAAAAATTATCATATTCTTTTATTTTTTTAATCTTATTCAAAGATTTTAATTGGAAATTTTTCTTTCTTTTCAAGTTAACAAGACACTCTTCTTTAAGTTAGCTCTTCTCCATTATATGCTTTACAACATCCAATAAAAATATTATTCCTTCTATTTCCTACTCTTTGAATATTTGAGTACTTATACAACTCATTATTACTTTTGTATCGTATCCGTGATATAGACCCTAAGATTTTAAGTTGCTTAGATAAATGTTGATTTATTAAAATTTCAAATGCATGTGGCACAAGAAAAGAGTATTTAGAACTCTAGAAGTAATGATTAATCCGCTACTTGTTTTTTAAATATTTTATTTTGTTCTAGGAAGCAATTCTTTACAAATTTAGCTGATTAATTTTATAAAATAAACTTACCCTATCTCTAAGAGATAAGTTCCGAAGAGCGCAATAAAGTTTTGTACGATAATTAGTAGATTTGAAAACACCAGTCGATAATGTGGATATTTTTTCAGTTTACTATCTTTTTTGAATTCCAATTTATCCAAAATGTTTTAGATGGAATCTTTTAGAAACACCATGATTTCCATTAAAATCATATGATTGTTACTGGAATCGCATTTATTTAAAACTTGATTAAAGTATCTCATGTAGTTTTTGTCATTATAATTATGTTTAAGTTTGAATGTTTCTATAAATTGGTTCGTATACTGCTAGATTAAGGGAGTTACGAGTTAGACTGAGTCTATAAGTTAAATCGCTATTTTTATGATTTCGCCATCTATATGAAGTTCGACTGCTCTGCTGTAGAAATTGAAAACTTAGCAAACTGTACCAATAACGAAGTTTTTGCTATCTACATCTTTGTAGCATCTTTTAATTGCCTTCAAAATATCATTAAATCTTCTCAAACAACTGATTATATCCAGAGTACTACTTTTTTACTACAGCCTCAACATCTATGATTACTTCTCTATTCTTGCGAATAATTTGGACGTGAGATAAGTAAAGCCCTAACCAGAAAGCTAATCAAAATGATGCTAGATAATTTTTTAAACAATCTACCATATTAAATTTTCATTTCCTTTTTAAATTTCCTAACCGATTCTTTCGAGAAACATCTAATTGAAGTAACTATCCAGTACACTACTTACGAAATCGAATGAACAATAACTAGTAGTTGAATGACCCTAGAAGTTTAGAGCGAAATGGATCCAGTCTTCTCCTTTATGTGGTTCTTTGAACAGTTAGAAGTAGTTGTATGCTAAAAATGTAAAAATTCTAGCCAACTCTAACATGGAGACTCTTTTCATTTGTTCATCTGCGAACAAATTTCTTAAGATTTCAATTTACATAGGATAGCTTGATATTTTGAATGAAAAGATTGAGAGAACCACTAAGGCAGTTTAAAACTATAGGATTTCCTCAGAATTTCCAGTACTCCTTTGAATTTATCCAAATCTGAATTTTACAGATTCCATTGCCTTGTTAATAGAGTAATCTACACTTTGTTCTATCTCATCTCCTAAACATTCGAGAAATTTGGCAGCTTAGGTTTTAGTAATACCATAAGTTTGCTTATCATAGCAATTTTAGGCAAGATATAGAAAATCTTGAGGAGACTATTAAAAACTTTAAATTTCAGCTTGATTGACAACAAGTAATGGAAAGATCACATAGTTTTGGAAAAAGATAGCATCTGTTATAGTAAATTAATCTGGTCTTATAGTAAGGTAAATTCTCACTATAGTCATCAATGCTATTAGGATATCCTCATTGTTTTATTTTGATAAATAATATTTTCTACTCTCCACCAGTAATTTCAAACTTTGAGCAAATTTAGGCAGAAAATGTTTAGTGAAACTTAAAACAGTCATAAGATCTCTATCTGATATTTACATTTAAATATCTAGCATCTTTTTATTTACTAAATTAGCAATACCTTACACTCGGCTGCTTCTTTTTTGATCAGATTCAGCTCTGAATATCTTTATTCGAAACAAAGAATAGTGTTTCCTCCAGCTTGCACCTCGTAAACAGCTTTGATCATATTAAGCCATAGTTATGAGCATATCATACTTTTTAAAAACTTTTGCGTCTTCTTTTCCTTATATAGTTTATCAACCACTAGATTCCACATCTTCATTATTTCTGTTAAAAGCTCAATATTCTCTATTTTGACTTGAACTTGTAATAGATTTTAGTACGAACAACTGATTGCTTTTTAGAGAAGGTCAAGAGGTATATCTGCAATTGAGATGCTGTTGATCACTATCAAAGCAGCTCCATAGAAGTTTTGTTTGTACATGCATTGGCTAATAAAAGATATCCAATTGTATCTTTTTTCTACTTTATTATATGAATACCTTAAGTTCCTAATTAAAGACATTTGACTATTGATCTTTAAAAGATTTTTTTATTTCTCTAAAGAATCAAAGGAGACGATATTATTTCGATTAAGGTTTAACAAAAAGTAAGATAATTTTCTTCATTCAGAGTACTTGTGAATGTCTAGTTCAAAAAAGATGCAGCTATTGTTTTTATGTATTCTGAATTAAACTATGATTACATTGTTACTTGGAGTCTGTCATAATGGTATAGATAATTTGGAAGAATTAGTTTTTGTTTGAGTATTCTTTCATTCTGCTTTCGGCCTAAGTGACTTCTTCGCTATTCATTTTACTCAACAGATGACGAATGAGTGGTAAATTCACTTAAAACTACATTACTTTCAGCTTAATCTTCCATAAAGTTAGTAATTCTAATAGTTATATGATTATTTTTAAAAGTTACTAGGTAAAATAATAATTAAGATATCGTCTTAATATTTCGTTAAATATCGATATAAGGAATGAAAAAATTTCATAATTATCAAATAAAATTTAGAATTTGACTCTAAACATTGTATAGAAGACAAGAAGCAGAAGTGGCCGAGTGGTCTAAGGCGGTAGATTTAGGCTCTATTCCGAAAGGGCGTGGGTTCAAACCCCACCTTCTGCATTTTTTATTTTATGTAGAAATAATCAAATAAATTTAGCTTAAAAATGGATGTATCATACAATCATTTATCTATTAAATGGATCTCATCTAACATTGATTTTCCGAAAAGGTTATATAAAGCTGTAATATTGATGATAAACTATTCACCTCTTCCAAGTGAACCTATCGAATCAATTACTGGCTGCTATGCGTTAGGATAAAATGCAGACCATGATTCAACTAGTTTTTTGGTGTTAATTTCCTCTAAAATACTGTCAGCTTCTTTTAGTTGTTTTATGAAATTCAAAGGGAAAATACCACCTTTAAGTTTATTACCAATATATGTCAGAAAATTAGATTTAGCACTCAGAGCAACTTTGGATAGTTATTATACTAAACTCATAAAAGCTGATTTTTGTTTGCTTCTTCTCAAGATAGTGTGTCTCAAAATAGGAACTGTCAATAGTCTTACTGCTGCATTTGAAAGATTTGGATAAAAGTTGAAAGAATTTAGATTGTTACAGAAATCCTTTTAAAGGAATTAGAAGAAAGGCTCAAACTAACGATTTACCTCATAGAGTTGTCTGATCACATCAACTGTTTCAAGGACATATGAAAGTGACTGTTGATCTTTTTCTTTCTTTATAAGGTTGTAGAGTTCAATAACTGTTTTATAAGCTTACTTAAATTGTCTTTGACCAAAGTATATTCTAGCGAGAAGCAAATTAAGTTGAGAATAGTTTTCAAACTATCTTAGTTGTTGAGTTTTGGCTAGCTATTTCGCTTTATTTAAATTGTTTATAGCCTAATCAATATTTTTAACTGCATAATTTGCCTTTCCTACATATAAGTAGTCTATCCACATTATAGGATAGTCATTTCCATAGATTTTTTTGTGCATCTATAGGGAATCAATAGCGTATTTCATAGATCTTGAAGCAAGTTGAGGGTGTTGAGAGAAATAGGAAGCTAAGATTCTATTTACTTGAACAAAGAGAGGATGGATAGGACCTAACCATTTTTAACCATGTCCATAGATAAAGTTAAGAGGATTTTAAATTTGGTCTACTCTGTTTTGTTTCAAGTACCATTTGATTTCTGCTAACTTGCTTTCATAAAGGAATCTACTAGGACGACTATTTGCCTCCATTCTGTTGTAAAGGTCTTTGCTTTGCTCAGGAGAAGTGAAATCAAGCAGATATTGACAGATTTTGTCATGAATAGGGTGTTTTCTCAAGAACTAAAAGTAGGGAATTTTAGTGCTTGTCTCCTTTATAAGGATCTTACTTAAGTTATCAAAAGATTCAGGGGATTTTTCCTCAAGACATTCCTCAATTTGCTCGATTGTTGAAGTGAAATCTAAATTGTAATAAGAACTTTAGAATTAGAATTGGATGAAATCTTGAATTAAAAGACTGTTGTTTGTCTTGAAAAATACCCTTTGGTGAACATTATCTGTCAAAACTATTCTCAGATGGTGTTGGATGGCCTGTAAAAAGTAAGGAATGTGAATGTCAGTATAGTTATTTTGGAAAGCGTATACTCCAAAATGACCTTTACAATAATTATTGACTCTTCTCCATAACTCAATTGTTGATTCTGAGACTCCAAAGAGGATATTCAGGAAGTTTATAACTCTTCTGTGTTCGATTTCTTGCTGTCTCTATCTGGTAACCATTCTTTCTGTCTGAACTCTGATACAGCTCTGGATATCATATTTGAAGTAAACTTTAAGAGATCGAGCTATTAATTCAGCTTGCAATATCTTTTTGAGCCAAAATAATCTTGACTTTTAGAAGACACTACCTAATCTTCTCATATTGAGCCCTGAGTAGTGCATAAGATCAGATAGCTCTCTTGAGTTGGTAAAATGTTGCTACTAGTTTTATAGTATTTTTAGTAACTAATTTTCTTTATGATCGATGAGCTGAGTTATCTTTTCGACTCTAACTGGTCTAACTCTATCTCTGAAAACAGTTCCATCAAACTGATCATCTTGAATCAGTTCAGGTCTAAGTTGTTTTGAAGGTAGCTTTGTAGCGTCACCTTTTTAAAGTGGTAACAATTAGGTCAATATATCAACGAAATAAATCCGATTATTTAGCTGAGTTTGTGACATTGCAGTCTTTTTTTCATAAGAAATTATTCTGCAAGTAGACTCATTCATTAAAGTTTGACCACTGATTCTTGATATTTCTTCAAATTGCTTGATATTCAACTGGCTCAAGCACTATTTATTTTTATAGGTGAAGTTATCACTTACTTTTGACTTAGCCATTCCCAAAAATCCTTTATACTCAAAAAGCACAATGAAAGGTACCTTTAAAATACCTTCATTTTGAGTAGTTCTCAACAAATAGTCCATATTTCTGAACTAGAGCTGTGCGATTTCATATCTTGGATGTTTTCTATCAATATTTTCTTTACTGAGGAAGTAGACCTCAATATAAACATCATCAAGGAAATATGAAGCATAATCATTGTTTTGTTGATAAGTTGGGAATATTTTTTGATCTTCTGGGAGATAGAGTTATCCGATTATTACTGTTGCTATTTTTTAGACATAATTTCTAAAATCAATAATTAACTCACCTTATTATTCTCCTCCCAATAGTTATTCAATCCAATCTCTTTTTATTTTGGTTAGTTGAAATTTGAAATCTTCTTTCTCATCCGTAGTAATCTTACTCATACTTTTGCCCAAAAATGGTTCTTTATCACCGAAGTTATTTTTGGGATCTACAATGAAATCTTGAACTTTGTTCATGTAAGGACCGTGGAATTGAACAGAGATAGGCTTATTTTTATTTGGGCTGTTACCTTATTCAGCTCTCTTTATTGGGCTGTTAACATCTGGTGACATATTGGCGTTAATTACATTTGTTGCGAGTTGACTTGTAAATTTATATCCTTACTTATCGAAAGTACTAATAGCTAAAGGATGCTCACTCTTGTCCGATATACCACGATGCAAATGCAACGCATCTTCAATTTTTTTCCTCCATTAAAGTGCACAAGAAGGAGTAGGACAGGTAAACTACCAAGATGTCTTCTTTTTATCCTTTTAGAAATGAATCACTAATTTTTCATTATTGGTGGGTTCAACTTTCACTATCTAATTGAAAGAAAAAGACGCCTTGGGAGCAATTACTTACTAGTAAGTTTTGAATGGCAACTCCTTATCTTGTGGAAACACTCTAGCATAAGCAATGTACTCATTACCTTTCAACATCAAAAATCTTTCATTTGATAATAAAAATGTTCCCTGCTTTTTCTGTAGGATCGAATAAGTAAACTAAATACCTCCCAAGTATTGGGTAAAGGGACGTTTTTTCATATATTGTATGATATCTACGCTTGTGGTGGGAAGATCATAGTGATTCTCACTTGCGTTATCTAGAGTGGCTGCTTTTGGAGGAGCAAAAGTAGCCTGTTGAGGTCTATCTGAGGCAAAGTTGGGTATTTTTTGAGGAGAATAATTGTTGTTGAAGTAATTAGGGTTTGTAGGTTGCATATTTAATTATATTAATCATTTTATTCTTCGGTAGATTAAAGATGTAAAATAAATAAAAACGAATCAAGTTAGGTCAACTATACTATTTAATTATCAGTATTTTTAGTGTAAAATTAGGCTATCTAAAGCGATATTAACTGTTTTTAAGGGTGGATTATTTTTTATAATCTTCTTTCTTAAGTTTTCCACTGTTTTGAAGAAAAAAAAAATAAATTCAAACTTTCTTTCTTTGGTATGATAATTTTTCTTAACTACTCTTTTGCACCGCTCATTTTTTAGTAATAAAATTCCTAAGAATTCATGAGAAAAGATAGAGAGTTTTACAATTTACACTAACTCAAAAAATAAGTTGAAAAAGATATCAAATCAGGAAAGTAACAATATAAAAGTCTTTACTGTTCGATTGGTGTGATCATTGATTGTTCCAATGTCTATAAATACGAGTCTAATCGAGACTATCTTCAAAAGCTAAAAATTATAGATAGCAGCTGCCCCTAAGAACCCACACAAGTCTATTTATGGAATAATCGAAGATAAGATTACACTTTCAATCTCAAAGTTGGAGACATCCTTTACTTTAACAAATTCAAAATGGACATTTATAACGGATCTCTGCAAGCCAAAAAAGTCTACAAGGTTGAAGACTCGTATTTCCGAATTTTCAATGGCAATCCTGATAAATTTTAATACGAACCTATCGACAGAATGGTTGGTCTTGATGATCCTGATAGAAAAATTTTACTTTAGATAAATAATCTAAGAACCTTTTCTAAATAGTATTTCAGCAGCAATAAAGTTCCAGTTCTATTCAAACAGGACCCAAAATTAAAGCAATAAAACAAGGCTGTTACTTCTTCAGACTTTGATATTATTCTCAGAGTTGTGGAGTCTGTGGAAATAAGAAATTTCTTTAAGATTTTACTAACGGATGAAAGAAATTAGTTCCATTTGAACTATCCTCGAAAAATTTCACCTGGAGTTTACAAAATAAGGAGTGTTGCAAATATAGTCTGGTAAGAGAAGTATTGTATACTATATGGAAACGATTATACTTTCTTTCTATAAATATCTAAGTGGATGAGATCTTATAATCCTAAATAATGGTAAAGATTAGTGCCTCAATCAATTAGGGCTAAAGCAAAAAGAAATTTAATATAAACCAAAATATTATCTACAAATAAATAGTTAAAAAGAATTTCACTCAAATAGCTGTTTACTAGAGGTAAATACATAAATACTTAGACGAACACACTTAGTAAGTAATTGTTACGATTGAAGTTATGGATATCATCACCACGTACGAGGATGCTTTAAAGAAATATGATGCTAAAAATCATACTTATAAAAACAAGAATTCAGAAGTGGGGGAATTTATCTATAGTATTCATCTACTTATAAGTGATGAATCCATGGGCAACTAGGTTTGCAATGCATACATATATACTTTTGATGAAAGAGGCCTCGAGTTTTTGCCTGAACTTCATCCAAAATTTATCTATGGACGAAACACTTTGAATTTAAAATAAAACTATGATAACTTTGTAAACAGATTACTCGAAGAGACAGATATAACAACTGCTCCGATTACAGTTGTTCTAAGCCCACTTTTCAACGGAAAACAGACTATCTATCGAATTGTCGATACTGAGCTACTTTTTTGATCAATCCATTCTAAACATACTACTTTTATCAAAAAATTAATAAATCACAAGAACTACTTTTTTGATCAATCCATTCTAAACATACTACTTTTATCAAAAAATTAATAAATCACAAGAACTACTTCATTTTCTCGTATATTATGAAAGTAATGGCGTTAGAGGGGATCAGCCTTATCAAATCGGGTTTTAATCCACTATAAAATCCAGGAATTCCACTTTCTTTGAGGATAAATTTTGCTATATTAACAATTCTTGCCTTTTATTTGCCCCTGAAGTCATACATCACAGTTCTGACAACTGTTAAAGGATAAGTCATAATCGATGCTATAACTACTTTAGTTCAACTAGTACTTTTTGATATAGTTGATGATATAAAAATGTTAGTTACAGTAACTCTTCCTTGTTTAGCTATGATTTATTTGGTCTTTTAATAGATCTCAAAGTAAATGATTGAATTTAAAACTGTCAATAGAGATGCCGTTACTCCTCTAAACAAAGCTTTAATTCCTTCCTTACTTAACAAAAAACTACTGTTTTGTAGATTTCCCGCATTACTTTAAAGGGAGAATTGGTCAAATAGTGATAATCTTTGTGATGCAAATATTGAGCCATCAATCTCGTCCTCACAACCCATATTGGATTTGTTATTATGTTACAAATACTCCCAGCTGTGATTGTAGCTGCCAAATAGGATTATCCTTTGTTGTAACCTGAATTATGAAATAGATCTTTTGTGTACTCATAGATAGGAAAGAACAAAGAATGGAATAAAGGGATTGCTATCACATTTGTTCTATATCCTTAATCTTTATAAAAATACCACTATAAAATCCTTTCCAACCTTACTATTTCCATATAGTTTGCATGGCATGAGTGAAGTGAGTGTATTTAGGATTAGAACTGTAATGTTTGGGAGCATTCTAGTTAAGATTAAATGTACTAAAACATTCAGTCTGGTCCTTGCAATATCCAAAGGATTACAAACAGTGACTGAAATTACTCCTGCAATTAGTCCAGAAATGAAGTTTGAGATTTTTGTATTTATATGTCTTTCTCTGCTGGAGTGATCATCTTTCATATTAGATTTTTTGTTATTTAATTTTTAAGATTATTATTATTAATTACAAACAATGTACGATTCATTCTGGATGGGTGCAAGCTTCGCCTTTCTTGCCCGTTTAGCCACATTTAGAATGCTTAGATGGCCTCAAACTTCAGGTACAAATGCAAAGAGATAGCACCTCTCAGTCTCATCCCACAACTCATCGCAGGAGGAGTCTTTCTTTCCCTTTTTGATGTCCTCCGAAGAGTGGGCATTTAATAAGCTTTGAAGAGAGAAGAAGTCAACGAATTTAACAAACAATTGAGAAGAGATGAGAGACATTATGATCTTTGAAGTATGAATAGATTATACGATAAGACATTTCTTCAGTATAAATATGGCAATAAAAAATGCAAAGACATCAAGCGATGCTCAATTGTTTTATTAAGTAAGACAAACTGTATAAAACGTTTTTCCCTATGGAGTTGTGGGCACATCTTCAACTATTTTTTGAGTCACAAATACTAGCCTTTATTTTTGTTCTTTAGGAATTTAAATTTTTCTTCTTAAAAGCTCCTGCTTTGTCTCTATTAGCTGCCTATCTACCTGAATCATCTCATAGTTTATCAGACTTGCGACATCTAACAAATCAGTTTCACTTACTTTGATGTCTTCTGTAATTTCTTTTAGTTTTTGATGAACCTTCATCAATGATAAGTAAGATAATCCAATCGATTAATCCTAGTGTTTTTCTAATACTTGAAGAGCCTCCTTCAAAATAGTTATACAATCTGCATGTTTGTTTAATAGTTTCGACCTTTTTGATTACTCAATAGTTAATTGATTTGACTGTTCGTTTAGTTTTTTTAGCAGATTTACTTTCATATCTTCAAATTGCTAGATGATTTCTTCTTTTGAATTGTATTTCTAGACTATATTCTAACCAAACAGACTTATTTTCCTCTATGTACGTTTGTTTGATGAATTACTATTAGTAATGGGCTCATTTATTGCAGACATATACTTTTCAGAGTAAAACTTGAACTTTGACTCCTTCGGTAGAGAGGAAGGTTTTTTATTAGCAGTAAAACTATTTTTTTCTGTATCTTTTTCTTCAGATTACTCCTTTATAGCCCCAAATGATTTATTAGTATTGCTAAAAGGTGATTTCGTGGCACTACTATTCTAAATATAATTCCCTTCCTCATCGATCTTGTAACCAAAAAGTTCGATCCAACTAATTCTACGAAAGTAGTCTTTCGTCAATAATTTTTTTAATAGTTTTTGTGTTTTCTAACTGATCTGATTTTTATAAAGAGGCAACATGATTTCATTGTTATTTATGTTACTAATCAACATTGCGATCGATTTTGATTCAAAAGGGCACTTCCCAAAGAGCATTTCATACAAAACGACTCCAAGTGACCAAATATCTGCCTTCATTGTATAGTTTTCACCTCTTAAAACTTAAGGAGCCATATATATTGGTGAGCCAAGCATCGTTTTGGCCATATGCTCGCCTGGTTTAAGGCCTTTGCAAAAACCAAAATCTCCTAATTTGACCTTTCCGTTAGAAAAAAAAATGTTCTAAGGCTTTATATCTCGATGCATGATGTTAAACCTGTTCAGAACTTTGAAAGCCTACAAAAGTTGTCTAAAAATGATTAAAGCTTTAGCCTCGGGGAATGGACTTTACTTTTTGAGTGCATCATTGAGCGTGCCTCCATTACAATATTCATACACGAAATAATAGTTATTGCGAGTTTGAAAGTGATCTTAGTACTTGACTATGTATTCAGAAGTGCCGATAGTTGATAGTGTTTTGACCTAATTAATAGTACACTATTCTAGTTGATTATTTTATTGAAACTTTTGGACTGGTATGATTTTAACTGCAAATTAACCTAATTTCTTGGTGTTGATTGATCTATAGACTTCACCGTATGTACCTTCTCCGATTTTTTAGATTAGAGTATAGTTATTAATGACTTTTACCATTTATTTCAAACTCGATTATAAAGAAATGATTCAAATCATTCTGTAGTACATTAAGAATTCCCATCTTTATTCTTAGAGCATATTATCTTTTAAAAAGAATATACAACATACAAAATAGACCTTTCATCTTAAAATAGAGTGTTTATAATCTATGCCTCGAAAATTTGCTATTGTAAAAAATGTAACAAAATCAATATTTTTTGCCTAACTTTTTCCATTATTAAGTTAGCAAGATTTGAGTCTTGAGCAAGATAAAGCTGTGGGGGGTACCTCTA
>Ga0194117_10003509_pt1 | contig 15727 bp, 10 predicted proteins | sample TA2MahsurfametaG_FD_160579 | JGI IMG/M metagenome (GOLD analysis project Ga0194117, IMG submission 160579) | Freshwater microbial communities from Lake Tanganyika, Tanzania - TA2015009 Mahale N1 surface | ecosystem: Environmental > Aquatic > Freshwater > Lake | place: Tanzania: Lake Tanganyika...
GGGGCCCGAAATACTGCCAAACTAAGAGTTATATATCCAAGCATCTCCTAAAATTGCAGACCCTTTCCAGATACCCTACATAACAATCAACTCTACAGATTAATATCAACAGAACTGCTACTATGCCCATTCATCTTTCTCCACTTATTGCAAAATATCAAGTACGAATCTCAAAGCTGGCAGGTTGTTCAACATTACAGTGAATTGCCTTGTGGATTGTCATATCACCCTGGCGACTCAATTGAACTAAGATTTCACTTTATCCCTGGGGGAAGAAATGAAATTTACTACACAATAAGACCATGGATTGATGGCCGTTATTAAGGTACCAGTCAGTTAGAAAGAAAGCTTTTCTTCTCTATCAGTTAGTGCTTTAGTTACGAATATTTAGGATGCAATTTAAAATGTAAAAGAAGGTGTTGAGTTATTCATCAACTACGGGTTAACAGCATAAGATCCAACTGAATAAAAGTTCATGCTTGAAGGCAATGAGCTGTATAGTGGTGGCAGAGTAGCCTTTGTAGACAAATAGAAACTCCCTTCCGGTGGTGAACTCAAGATACTGTTGAAACTGAAGAAAAATATAATTGTTGTGCTAAGTGTGGCTAAGCAGTAAGGAAAGACTCTTAATTTGAACTTAGGTAAAAGCTACTCCGATTTGGTGAAAACTAATGAGAGCAAAATCTACAAAGTTAACAGTACTTAGATAGCCGAACAAATCAAAGATAAAACTGTTGAATTTGTCTTTGATATATTTACAGGCAAATGTTCGATAGTAATAGGTTTCGATGAGAAATTTACGAACACTATTGCCATAAATAATAAATATGCTGCTTCCAGTATCGAGATTACTCCAGAAATGAGGCAGAAGAAAGTTTTTAGGAATATTTTTTACATAAATATTACCGCCTAAAGTGACGCAGAGTTCTACTTCTACACCCAGATCACAAGAGAAGATGCTGCTTACATGAAACCCTATACTGCATACTTCGACTAGCTAGAAAAAGATTAGTTGTACACGTATATTTTTGATGAAAGACACATAACTCCTTCGACAAAAAATCCAAAAATACTATACCGCAGCTACGCCTTTAAAGTTGATATCGCATCAGGAAACGGGAAATTTTTGTTTACTCGTTGCAAGAGCTTAGAAATAGCAGCTGGCTCACCAGTCCAAACACTCGACAAATGCATCTTGACAGCTGATAACATCAATACATTATAGTTCATTGAGAAGTAAATAGAGGTCAAAACAGTGGTAAGTGGCAGTCTCATGACCATCAACATGGAGTATGATATTTATAATTGCCCCATCGTAGAAAAAAGAACATATGAAGACAGAACAACATTAGAGTTTAGACAATGCGCTTTTCAGATTATTGCACAGTCACTCTCTAAATAACCTTGGATTTATAGCATCTATGCTGAGAAGAAGTATCACCTCAGCTATCTTAAGGAAAATAAAATGGTAAAGGAGTATCTCCCTAAGAATACCTTTATAAACTATGCCTTTTCATTGCCAAGCTATGAGGATGTACAAGTAATAAACATCTTTAGTGTATCTTTTTCAGGCAAATCAGTCCTATTGGTATCTCAAACTGAAAAATATCCAACCCTATGGACCAAAAGTGCAGATATAAAATTTGATACTGGATCTAAGAGTTCTATCATTTTGACAGGTAGTGAAGTCAAAGGATAGATCTATATCTCAGTTTACGCTCAAACCTTTACTGAAGTAAATGTAGGAGTGCTGGTTCACAGGAAATCGGGAAGTAAAACCAAAGAAATTACATTGTAAAATGGAAATTCATTCCCTTACACCTTTGGTGAGTACGAAAGTTCTGTCAAATTCAAATTTGTAGTTAAAAAACCCACACAAATCTCTCTAAATTTGAACTAGTTAGTAGGTTTGGCAAGTATGGAGGTACTATACGAAAACGGAAATAATGCTAAATGTATTAGAGAAGGAACCATTAGGTCAATTTGTCGTTTTACAACTCAAACTCCTGATCAAACAGTCTATGCAGTTGTTTCAGCAGTCTAAGGCAAAAAGACTCAATTTACAATCAGTTATTCTGACTTAGGCCGCTGCAAAGTTGGTATCCTAAATCATCCAAATTTTGTTGAGTTGGCAGGTCAAACAGTCTAATGTTTTACGTTTAGTGCAAATCGGGCCATCAATCTTAAATACATAGACTCAATAAACAATTACATGCTAGCGCAGAAGGATGTATAAATATAGATCGCAATTAACAGCGACAACTTTTCAATAATTAATAACAACTACCACTATATTCCAGTGAGAGATATGATCCGCGTGTGTCCTCTGGGTAGAAAAACAATCAAGAATGAATTTTTATCCACTTGCAGTATCAAAGTCAGATTTTCTTCCAAAACCTAGTCAAAGAAGGATTTCAACTTTATTGTGGAGGAAGTAGACCAGTAAATAGCCTTGTTCGATGGTATAACTGAAATAGCGACCGATGTGTTCCTCTATAGTGGTGAGTCACAATACTACTTCTTTAAAATTGAATCAATCAAAAATATAAAGATATTTATCAGCAGTTAGGATGTCAACTCCGATTTCTTTGTGATTGCCTCGGTTGTCAATAATGATAAATTCGTCAAGCGCAATGACGATCAGAAGATCTATCCTAAATTTATCAAGCCTTAGGACAGAACAAATAAAAATAAAAATGGTATCTTCTATACTGACATTGGTCGCACAGGGACTGCTGTCATTTCAGTCAGCTCCCAATACTTAAAGTCGCTCTAATGCTACCAAAATCAATGCTATCTACTCATCACTGTCACTCCTGATCCACCCTAAGATTCAGAAAGTAACGGTAATTTTGGTCAGAGAACTGGCTACTAGATTGAAGTATCTCAGACTTAGACTATTCTCTAATTTGGCGATACTAAGACTGGACTTGTTTTCATGAATAATTACGATAGCTATATCATCAGTCCAGAAGATGGTCTTATTTCATTGAGAAATATCTAAAACCAGGATGGAAGAAATTCTATCTGCGCAAGAATAAAGGGAGCCTTAGCTAACGGATAAATAGTGAAAGAATAGAACATTTTAGGAGGTGGATACCTTGAGTTCAAGAAGTCAGATCAAATTGAGCATATCATTATAAAACCAGTACAGCCAAAATGTTCCTATCAGATAACCTACTCAAAAATATCTGCTCAAATCCATAACGCCAAACTATCTCAACCTTACTCTTTGGAGCTGTAAGAAGGTCAGAACCAAGCTTTTGTTTACTATCACAACAACCCTGTTTCTTTCAAAATTGTAAAGAGTATCAGTGTGGGCAAACTTTATGCTTATATTATGCCGCTCACTTCCAATATCACTCTGAATGATGCTTTGAAACTATCGCCTGAGTCTTACCCTATCGTTGATGAAGGCGATCGTGAACATTTCATTGACAGTACACATACCAACTTCTGCTCTAATTGTATCTACCTGTTGGTAGTGTCAGCTAAAACTAGATTTGTTGGTGATATTGTATTTTTGAGGGCAAATGATCCAATTCCTCTATCAATAAACCATGCTCTCAAAGAATGGTTGTTGCCCACTTCTGAATGGAGCGATGAGACGTATGTATTTTATTCTGTAACAGATTTCAACCTTACTTTTGAAATGATTACGGGTTCGATAGAGATCACAATAAAAGATCCAAACGGCAAGACCTTATTCCAAGAAAAAATATCTGAAAAGAAGAGTTACCTGATAAAAGCAATCAATGGCTAAAAAGAAGTTGAATACTACTCCAAAAAGGCAAGATATTAGATCACAGCAGTGGGCGTAACCGAAAGTGAATTCTACATCAAAGTTGATAAAAATAAAATAACCGATAGAATATTTGAAGGTCTACCTGCTTCCTTCAACATGTCCAACTTCATGCCTCTTGCCTTGCAGTTCGTCAACGGCGAACAATAGGGATTGCCAATCAGTTTCATGTTGTAGATAAAAAATAATAGCATTGCTGAGCTTAATTTCACAGTTACAGTCGAGAAGAATGATGGAACTGTTGTTACAAACCAGACGCAACTTGTGCTCAATAAAGTTCAAGCTGAAAACACTTATATTTTAACCCTACTAAGTGTTAAGGGATACTACTATCTGTCCATCTCTACCAATGCAAGGTTGAATGCTAATGTTCTACTGGTCAGAAAAGAACTCACCCATTTGTCTCCCAACAGAAACTATTTCTTCATCAACAAGGGAGTCTATCAGATTTTTACAGATCAAAGAAAAGTTATCATGTAGATCTTCAGTTGTAAGGGGGATCTCAACATATTTGCCTCCAAAAATATCAAAGATACTCAAAATATACCTAATAATTAGACCAAATCTATCGCTTTGCGCAGACCCAACTACGGAGGGCACTATGTGCTCGGAGTGTAAGGTATTTTTGGTTCATATTTCATGGCGATAAATGCTAAACAGTAATACGAAGAGTTGGAGTATCTTATAAACTACAACTACTATGATTAAGCCAATCCTTATGAAATGATTGACGTCAAAAACTACTAGATAACATACACGATATAGAGTTAAGGTTATAGGTTCAAATTGAATTTACCTAGAGTTGTAGCAGGTAACTAGAAATATTGGTAAATCAAATCATTAGATGTGACTATCTATGTTTCTGGCTCAAAAAAAGATCTCGTTCGTTATAGCAAATGTGGTATTAGAGGCAAAGTCATTGAAAAGGCTATCAGTGACCCTACAAAAGATATCTTCTTGGATGTAACATCTTATTAATTTAGAAATCTTTAGTCGAAACCTTAAACTCCAAAGAAATTGCTGAACATTTATACTTCAGTGTTTAGATCAAAGCAGAAGTTGTTTCAGTCCTTCAGACTTTATCTTTCCCAGTAACTCTTCTTTATGATGTTGTTTAAGTATCATCCGGTAGTACCAAAAAGAAATACTGGTTTACAGACAGTTTCTTCTTGCTTGTAGCATGGCTTTTACTTCCCTTCTTGCTTTCAGGTGCAGTTCTATACTATCTGCTCAAGTTCTGCATAAGAAAACTGATGAGTCAGCAGGCAAACATGGTAGAGTAATAAATAGTGGCCGAATCCAACCCGACGATTCCCACTGCTGCTAAGCTGGCAGAGGTGATATAGCCGGAAAGTGCCAAGAACATGGCAGTTAATGAACATATATGATTTAACCAAATATTATCAAGAAAGTCTACACATACGACTGTTTATCAATAGCTGGTTGCGGTGCTATAGCTCTTAGACGTAGAATTGGAGCGCTCGATATTTCTTTTTGAGGTTCTGATACTCCCCAATGAGTTACACATAGCTTTTTCTTAACAGATCTACGTTAGTAGTTAAAGTGACTTTTTTCTTTTCTTCTTTCTCTTCCATTCTCACGTATTGTTGTTGCAGATTTTTTGCCTTTTACAAACATAAATGTAGGTCTTCTCTACGATTTTTGCGTAGAAAATAAAGCGAACTTCGCTCATCAAACCATCTTAAAGTGGATCTACCTTCTCTGTGAGGGCTCAGGTTATTTTATGAGTTTGCATCGTAATTTAAGGATTGATTTTTGGTGTTGAGCAATTTATTGGTACTAGTTTCCAATTGATCACTTTTATCACTTTTTTCATTGAGTAGTCTATTTCCTGTTTCTAGGGTTTCATCTTAAAAATATTCTAAATCCTCAGAAGACTCAATAAGTTCAAGCAATCCTTCCAAAACTTAAAAAAAAATGACAGGATCTGCATACTGATGCAAAAGTTAGTTCTTTTCTTTCTCTTTATCTCCCCGAAAAAGCCTGTGAATTACACTACTTTACAACTCTGTTTTACGTTCCCTCTTTAGAATTTACTCCAGCACTGCCATTTATTCCTTGAGAACAAAAATGCATCTGTTGAGCTGCTCAACTACTTCGCTGTGATCAGTGCGCTATATTTCGCGGGCTGAACGCTATAGCAACAACTGATTATTTACAATACTACCTCATCTTTTATGTGTTGTATTTCTTTGTTAAGTGCCTAGTTTGACTACTGTAATTGGAAAAGAAGTGACTTATGGTTTTCTGGAGATTAGACGGAAAGGATGTTTTTGAGGTCTCTGAGTTGGCATTTGAGAGAGAGGTTCTAGTCGTTGAGGTATTGCAGTTTTAGGTCGAACATTTTACTTATTATAATTTTAAACAATGAGTTTAGAATATTTTATAAAATTAAAGGGTTATCTACAGGAAACTGTTTTCCTTCGTACTCCGGCTTTACATTTGTTAATAATATAGAATTCTAGACCGCAAAAAACTGTTTTCCTTTTAAATAAGGTTAAATAAATTACCTCTACCTTAAAAATATCATCTTAAAGTATAAAATATAATCACCTGAAAAATTTACGTTTAGCTCCGTCAATAGCTTTGTTCAGACGGGTACGCTCATTTATAGAGTTAGAGTCTTACCAACTCAGCTAAATTATGCCTCCGTTGCTTATACCATAAACCATTGGTTTATCACCGCATCTAACTATGGATTTAAAGTATAGGTCAGCTTATTTACCCTTTATCCGCACTTCCTAATTTATATTTTTGAGAAGTTGTCCACTTACTAAAGAGAACAAAAGTAGTCTGCCTGAATTGACGATTAGTGCGATGTCCATTTCCAATCCATTGAAAATTTTGTTAGAGATGATGAAATTACTGACTTTTTGGTCTTTGAACATATCGATTTCTAATCCAACTCGGCCTAGTCTCTTTTCGTTGATGTTCCAGCTATAGATTTTGATAGTTTTGAGGTCATTTCTGATGATATGCTCTCTCTCACAAAGAACAAATAGACTATCGCTTGAGATGAGAGCCTGTTGTGCTGTGATTTTGCCATCTGAAACTTTATAAAAACTTTATAAAATTTTGTTAACTTGGGATTTGCTATCTTTGTAAGTGATTTTCCAGATGGGCTTTTCTTCGCTTGATTTATCCCAGCTGGGAGCTTTAAAGTAAGCGATTTCTTTTTTTGGATTATTGTAAAGTTGCAGCTTTAAGAAATTCTCAGTAAGCATATACTTCTGATACATGAGTTCAGGAGTTTCAGTTGAGTCTGATGTGGGATAAATATCTTTGTATCTTGGATTTTAATCTTAAGTAAATACTTGATAGGAACTTCGTATTTAAAATTTGAAAACAGGCTAGTAAGTAGCAGTTCCTTTCGATTTGCTGTACTACCATAACCCGCACTTTAAAGATCTGTCTACAGTTATAATTTTATCAATTCTGTAGAATCCGATAAAGATTACTGGCTCTGAGTGATGCTCAAAAAACTAGCGGTACTCATGGAGTTAGTCAGTGGGTTTTGGTTTGATAACCTCAACTGGCAAGTAGTTTCTGTTATCTAGAGGAAAAGCAGGATCATCCCCAGTCTTGGCGTTATCAATTACAGGGAGATAGTGAGTCACGTTGAGTTGTTTGTCTGTTACTCTATTTCTGTTGAAATTAAACTTGAGTATTTGACCTTTTTAAAAACCGAGCATTGCACTACAGGGATTTCCTAGTAAAGTATTGACTGGATAGAGATTTGAGAAAGTAAAGATTCCACAAGGATTGCTTATTCTAGCTCCAAGTTGATTACCAAATACTTCTCTGCCCCAAGGAGTGAGGAACAAAATCTGTCGTTCTGTTTGTAGTAGCCAGTTCCGATTCATCTTTACTGCATTTATTAAAGGATCTATTTGAGAATTGATGCAATAATAAATTTTACCTGTCTAAACAGCTTTGATATTTTGCCGATTAATGGCAAATAGTTCTCTATCATAGTAGAAAAGAGTATCTTCTGTTTTGTACTATACTTTTTTATTAGCTTGACTTATCACCTTATCCATGTATTTCTATTAGGCATCAAGAAGTGCTATATCATTTACGAGGTTTGTTGTATTTTATTATGTTTCATAAATCCCATAATCATTTTATAATTTTTTCATGTATTTATCCTCCTTAAGCCTACCCACTTGATTTTCCTCTTCACTCACAAATACCAATGGAAATTTATATTTGTCAAGCTCCTGTATTTTCTGGTACACATTTCCTTCATTGAAGATAGATTTGAAACAATCCTCTGTCTTTTGATGTGCGTAGTCATGCAGTTTAACAATTTACTATGCAGATTCTTTTATCATCTCCATGTGCATATCTTCCAACATTTCTTTTATTATTTATTGAGATAACTACTACACTAGTCTTTGATTTGATACTTCTATATACTGTTGTTCTAGATTCCTTGCTCTCATATTCTGATCCTATTCACTCAGAGGAACATGTCTCTTTTAGTAATCATCGCAAATTTAATCAAAAAAGTCATAGAGCAATCTTTTTACTACCTATACGCTTTTGTAAGGTAAGGCTTTTATTTAGTCTCGCAGTTGTTTCTTGGTCCTCTATAAATTGAGTGCTTCTTCTCTGTCTTATTCAATTTGTCTCTTTTTATCATCTAAACGTTGTTAAGCTGCTTCTTTGATTATTGGCAAATGTTAGATTATGTCCTCTTTTCTTATGGGATGCATATACTATTCAAAATCTATCTGCCTTTTCTACAACTATTTTACAAGTTCATTTCGATTTAAACTCATTACATCCAATTAATCAAGTTATTACGATGCTGCGAGTTCTTTTAATAAAATTTGTCTCATTACTACTTCCTATTTTCTTTCGAAAAGCTCCATTCTCTTCTGATTTAACTCTTTCACATTATACTTTTGCTTTAGTTTTTCTGGGCCCTAGTCCAAAAGATATCCCTCGAAAACTTCTTTAAAGTTCTAATTTTCTTTATTATTATCTTTAAGTTGAGGTTAATCTTGATCGTGTAAGAATCCTCTTTTCATGAGTTGTTCAGAGTTCATTCCTTTGACTTTTTGTTTGATTCCTTAAAAAACCACTCTCTTCATGGCAGCTTAAAGTTCTAAAACTCTTTTTTAATTTTGTATGCGTTGCAGTTCTTTTTCTCTCTCCATCTGTTTTTTGCGTTAATTATACTATTTTTACAGTTGCTCATACTCTGCTTTCTTCTTACGTTATTCTTCGAGCTGAATAGATGGTTTTTTACTTCTTTCTTTTTTAATAAAAGTCTTTCTAACTCTGGATCTTCCACATAGCTTTTTGATTAAAGATCACCAATCTACCCTAATCTTTATTTCAACTTCCTTTTTTGCTCTTGCAAGTTCAGCAATTTTTCACGAGCGTCCATTTAATAATTTGAAAGATTATAAGATAGTCATATTTTAGACAGTTTATAATATCAACAACATGGGTAAGAAAACCAAGTCCAAACAGAGGCTTGATACTTACTACCATTTTGCTAAGCAACAGGGCTATAGGTCAAGAGCAGCCTACAAACTCATACAACTCAACCGAAAATACAGCTTTCTAAGCAACTCTCACACTCTCATTGATCTTTGTGCTGCACCAGGTGGATGGATGCAAGTTGCTAGCGAATGTATGCCTCTTAATTCAACCATCATTGGAGTTGATCTTGACCCAATTAAGCGTGTACCTGGTACTCGCAGCTTCCAAGGCGATATTACAACTGCTGCATGCTATGAACAGCTCAGAAAAGAACTGAAAAATCAAAAATGTGATGTTGTTCTTAATGATGGTGCTCCTAATGTGGGTGCAAACTGGAGTAAGGATGCTTACACTCAAAGTTAGTTGGTTTTGCATGCTTTGAAATTATCATGCTCTTTCTTGAGAGAAGGAGGATATTTTGTAACAAAGGTGTTCAGATCTACAGACTTTCAGTCTTTAATGTGGGTCTTCAAGAAATTTTTCGAAAAAGTCGAAGCAACAAAACCAAAAGCCTCACGTTTCCAATCTGCCTAAATTTTTGTTGTCTGCGCAGGGTATTTAGCACCAAGTTTTATCGATGAAAAGTTGTTTGATGCTAAATTTGTTTTCCAGGATACTTAAGCTGATCATTTTCAAGAACAACTTGCTGGATAAATCACTAGTATAGACAGATTGTTGGAAGACAGAAGAAAAAGAGGAGGTTATTAAGATAACGCACCTATGCATCTTTATAAATAAGCTACTTTGAGTACACTCATTCAATCCGAAAATCCACTTCTTATTTTTGCTCAATATAACAAAATCACTACTACTCTTGAAGAAAGACAAAAATACTATGATTTAGTGAAGACTAAGCGCAAAGATTTGTAAGAAATGTTTGACGACTTAAAAGTTCTTGGAAAAAGATAGATTGGTTCCATCTTAAAGTGGAGAGGTAAAATTCTTCATCAACTCCATTTACAAGCAGATAAGGAGAGACGTTTGGAATAAGAGCAGTAAAAGAAATAAGAAGTTGAAGAGTAAGATAGTTAAGCTCAACTTTAAAAAGAAGTACTTCAATCAAAAAGACGTGAAATCAAACAGTTAAAAGAACGTCAGGATAAACATGGAGAACTTATGATAAGATCTCAACTAGCCAGTCAACAACAACATAATTAGGACTAAAATAACTTAGGCTAGGAAGTTGGTGATGTGTTTTGTGGCGATATTGAGGATCTAGAATATGATCCTGAGCCTGAGAAATAATAGGAATCAAAAAAAGATAAGAAAGCCAAGTTCGCTTCATACAACATGAGAGATTTATAGAAAAATTTAGAATAAATCTATGAAGCTCGTAAACAAATCAAATAAGAAAAAGAAGAGAAGATTCGTGAAGCTAAGCAAGCAAGAAAAGACAGAAGATAATAAAGATATCAAAACCGTTAAGAAAAACTCAAGTCAAGAAAAATAGGAGCAGACCCTGCCCTAGTTCAGTCAACTTAGCAATAGAATGGTGAGAATGAGTAAGAAGAAGATGATATTTTTGAGGGCAATCAAAATGATGGATAAATCAACTTCAAAAATCCTTTAGCATAAATGGATGATGAAGACCTCTACATATCCTAAAATGAAGAATAAATCAAAAGTGTAGATATTGACCCAAATTAAAAGATGTAAGGATAATTGTCTGATGATGATGCTTATGTCATTCCAAAACCAGTTTCTGATATGGAAAAAAGAAGACAACAAATGAAGAAAAACAGAGAGAAAAAGTAGAAGCAACTCAAAAAAGATATTGAAGAAGGTGAAGATGTAGGAGGACAAATCTAGATTGTGAAGCGCAAATAAATGGATGATTACAATATTGACTAGTTAGCTTAAACTTTAGCTATCGCTAAGAAGATGTTGAGAAACAGATCAAGAGATTAAATTATCGATTCATCATACAGTAGGTTCAGTTGGGAAGATCACGACTAGTTGCCAAAATGGTTTACTTAAGATTAAAAGAAACATAGTTTCAAAAAGCTACCCATTACAAAAGAAGAATTCCAGAGATAAAAGGAAAGATTGATGGCTATCAACGCTAGAGTTCCTAAGAAAATCATGGAAGCAAGAGTGCGCAAGAAAATTAGAGTTCAAAGAAAGCTCAAAAAAACTCAGAAACAAGCTGAGCAAGTGATGAGTCAAGAGGGTGTTACTGAATACAACAAACTAAGACAGGTTAGTAAAATGTATGATAAAATCAAAGGTGACTTGAAAGATAAGAAGAAGTACATTGTAAGTAGTAAGAGTAAGACATCCAAAGGCAAGGATAGCCGTAATGTGAAGCATGTTGATAGTCGTATGAAAAAAGATAAACGTTCATCAAAGATCAAGAAGAGCCGACAGGTTCATCGTAAGCATAAGAGAAGAGGAAAATTCTGATGTTATACTGTTTGCAGCTTTTACTCTATAAATAATTGCTATATTTATAACAGCTGAGAAAATTCATGTTCGAATAACTTATCATACATTTGATTGACAAATTGAATGAATAAAAATTACTTCGGGCATCGTCGAAACAATCCTCAAAAGGCATAAAACTCCACTCCTTAAACAAACACCACCAAAATTAACTTCAGAAACACTACCACTTTTAACTGCAAAATCAACTATGAAGTTTAACCCATTCCAAACCAGTATCGGTATAGTTTCGATACTAAAATCCAGCGTAATGCATTGAAAAAAATGGAAGAAGCTCAAGGGCAACAAAAGATCAATAGTTACGATAACATTCGCAATACTCTGAGTGAACTCAAGAAGAAAATATAAAACGCGAAATAAAAATTGCATGGCAACTATATTTTGGATAAAAACATGATACTCTAAGAGTCCGAACATGACGAGTTTAAAAATATCTAATTGATTAGTTTCAATAGCTCTTCTAATAGCAACATTAATAACAGTCTTGACTAGACGAAGAGATCTTTTTTGAAGCAGCTAAGGAAAAATGATTTAAATTAGAGTCAAATCAAAGGCTACTACAAGAGCGAAATAGTTAAGGCTCTAAAAGAGAGGAACTAATAAATAATTCACTATATTTAAACCAATTGGAGAGTATTAAGTAACTGCAAAGGAATACCTGAACCTTCAAAAGAGTATCTGAATAAAAGAAAGATATACACTACTTAGGAATAAAAGAATAAAAGAACAATTATTTTTGGGCTTGACGGGACACTAGTTCATGTTGATTGGTAGAAAAAAAGTGAAGAAGATATTGATGTTATACTAAAACTATAAGGCAACGAAAGAAAAAGAGCCTACCTGTGTTTGAGACCTTATGTTATGACTTTCCTAAAGAAGATGTCAAAGCATTTTGAGATCATAATTTTTTCTGATCTCAGCCAGTCCCAAACAGATGCTATACTGTAAATTTTAGACCCATTCAAGTAAATCATAAAGACTAGGTTCTGTAGATAAAATTGTATCTAAATAAAAAGAGGATTTACAACGAAAGATCTGCGAGTTTTAAACAAAGATCTTTCTTAAATACTTTTAGTAGATAACTAACTTTACAATAGCATCTATCAAATTGATAATGCTGTTCCAATCCTCCCTTTTTATCGAGGTAATGATGTTCAACTTTACAGCCTTGAAAAATACCTGCTCTAAGCATCAAGGAGCTCAGATCTGCGAAAATTTAACAAAAATTACTTCAAGTTTTTTCGATACTGTGAGTTTACTGATGGATTGATGGCAGTTAAAAATCTTTACCTTCTCTAAAAATGACATGATTATTTTTATACTCATAATTTGCTTGTGTAATTTAATAGTTATGAAGGACTCCCTTCGTTCCAGTAATAAAAACTAAGCCTAAAGCCTTTTATTTGAGTGGAATGGGGGATGTTGATGGTTATTAATTTTTGGCAAGATGAATTAAATTTTAAAATGGCAGATTAATTTTTAATTATAAAATGAACCAAAACCATTTTCTAAACAATTTTATTACTACCTCAACATAAAATACTCAACTTCACTCTCTCATTCATCAAATCAGATCTTTGTAACTATCTTCCTCTAATTTTTAAACTTAACAATCAGGTTAATAACATGCACTAGTATCCTTCTTTTCATAGTAATCAGAGAGAGATGAAGATAGCCTCCGAAACAGTATTAACCCTTCCCAATCGTATCAAGCTACTATTTCTGCAACGGAGAGGAGAAAATAATTGAGCCCAACGGAGAAGATGTCTATATGTAAATACAGTAGACTATCTATTTGAATAGTTCAAATATTTAGGAGCTTGCAGCAACGGAGGAAAATAATGAAGGAGGAGGATAAAGAAGGGAACAGCCCGATAACCCTGCACTTTTTGACTGATTCAATTCAATTCCATAATTTTAATTGATATAATAAACCAATTTTGGATGCCCAAAAACGAGCCTAAAAGAGAACACTCAACTTTGACCCAGAAAAAACTCAACTTCAGCCCAGAAACTCCCACTCCCCCACGAACGAAAAGCGAAAAACAGGATTTCCGGCCATCTACTACCCGTAGTAGACGGAATTACGCGATTTTTATTTTTTGTTATTTGTGATAAATATAAAAGGGAACTATTCTGTCGCGACTGAAAATTTAGAAAGATGTAAATCTGCTGTAAATGAACATAGTAGAAGAGACAAAGAGCATTGATGGGTCAGATAACGTTTATTTGGTTTATTTGCGTTTTATTTTGGATTTTTATTTTTATTTCCTTTTTATACAGTAAATGATTAAAGTTTTATCGTATAATTCCTTATGGTCCCCTAATAGAGGATAAAATAAATTAAGTGGGTAATAAATCATAGGATGAATTTCTACTTTGGTGTAGCTAGCAAAAAAAATAGATTGTATATTTTATTATCTTATAGAAGATAGATCATATTACTTATCAAGAGCTCATCCATGCTAAAAATAAAAGTAACTGATGTTGAACTAAAAACATAATAGTTATCCAATTAGAATGAGTCTCAATTAATTGGGCGAATCAAAACACAACAAACAATCGAAAATGATTGAGTTGTTATGAATAAGCATATATATTACTCATCTCGTAACCTCGGATTGAGTAATAATTAGCACATTTACATTCTTTCTCTCTTTGTTTTATTCGCAGATTTGTCAACTCCAAAATTGAACAATTTTTATAATTGAATCAAATATAACTTACCATGGCTGAAGAAGAAGTTTTATATGGACTTGCCACTCAGAAATAACTCGCTAAAAAAATGTTGGCTAAACAAGTTGCCAAGAGTCATGATCTCAGTGCCTAAATGCTCACAGAGTTGTCTGACGCCATAATCAATGGAATTTAAGCTTATGCAACTTTCCCAAATATGCCAGAACTTGCTACAAAAAGCATCAAGGAAGTATTAGATAAAAGATACGGACCTGCCTGGCATGTTGTTATAGGAGAAGGCTACGCGTACGATATAAGTGTGCAATCTGGTGCATACCTGCTTATGTACTATAATGGAAATCTGGGTTGCCTTGTCTTCAAAACTTGATAGTTGTGTGAAGTGATTCTAATCTGTTTGAAAATACAAAATGTTTGAATTGGTTTATTTTAGCTTTATAATAATTATATGAGCACTAATTTACCCTAAATCGACGAAATCGATGACCAGGCGATGATGGAGTATCTTCATCACTTTCTTTAAATCGCAGACTTCAAAAAAATATAAAATGGCAAACAGCTTCTTCAAATCATCAAAGATAATCCTAATAATCCGAAAGTCAAGAGTGCAGTCAGAAAAATACTTGGATTGTTTCACACAGATTCACCGGGAGCCAAAGTATGCTCTTTACAGTTTTTGAAAGAGGCGATGGAAACGAATTGTTGGTGCGTAGTTGAGTCAATTTAGAGATCGTTGTTACCCAAAGTGGTTGAGGTAACAGAATTTCGCCCTCATATGAGGAGTATTCAGAGGGGAAGCAGCTATTTCATCAATAAATTTGATAAAAATGTAACAGATGAATAGGTTTCCAATCTTATCAAACTTTCAAGTACTTTTTTCAGAATGATTCATGAATGTGTTTATGTCTGGGGAGCACTTTACTTTCCTGGGACTAGTTTTGATCGCATGAGGATCAAATTGATGAAAAGATTTGATTTCCCAAAATATCCAGAGGAATTCAAATTTTACACTGATAAAAAGATAGAAAATTTCAAATTGAATTGCCAAGATGTCATAAAAAAGATGAAATAATATGATGATGAAGTAATGAGTAAAAGTAGCGTTGAGAAGAAAAGGGAAACTTCTGTAAAACCAAGTAGAGTCAGTTCATCTATGAATAATAAAAATTCTCGGAGTCAATCCACGGAACAACTTATTCCAAACAAAAAAAGTACAAAGCAAATGTAGGAGGAGATTAATTCCAAAAGGAAAATAAATAACTAATCCCCCCC
>Ga0194117_10003510_pt1 | contig 15726 bp, 8 predicted proteins | sample TA2MahsurfametaG_FD_160579 | JGI IMG/M metagenome (GOLD analysis project Ga0194117, IMG submission 160579) | Freshwater microbial communities from Lake Tanganyika, Tanzania - TA2015009 Mahale N1 surface | ecosystem: Environmental > Aquatic > Freshwater > Lake | place: Tanzania: Lake Tanganyika...
AAAAGGCTGTCATTAAATGCTCCGCAGCTGACTTTGCCGAGTACTTTGTTTTCGAAGATTTTATCTGAGTAGAAAAGTTCACGTATGTAGTCAAACATGGAAATTAATTATGCTAAAAAATATAGCAGAGAGAGGTTTCGATCCTCCGACCTTTGAGTTATGAGCCCAACGCGATACCACTACGCCACCCTGCTAGGACTATTAGCACTTACACCCGCCTCTACTTCAATACAATAATATTTATTATTTTATTCCATGAATTTTTAAGCTAGCTCCAACCCAGAACCAGCTGTACCCACTCCGCACCGCAAAATCGGAGTCATATTACTCACTGACAACCGCTAGACTAACACCGGAGAACGCAACTTCCCTGATTACAGATGCTCGGCATTCAAATGTACTTCTACATGTACGCAGAAACATAAGTGGATCCTTTTTAGGAGAGGCACAAAGACTACCTGTCCTTTGGAGCATAGAATATTGATGATTTGATCAAGAGAATAACACAGTTGGAGAAGAAAGTTGATGAGCTTTACAGTCTGGAGGAGGGTTTGACCAACAGACCACAGAACAAGGGCAAGAAAATTCGCAGAAGATTCAGTTAAATGGATCGTAACTTGCAAGTATGTTTGATTGTATCAAGTGTTCACTCTGTCGTAAACAGTATGGATCGGAAACTGCTTTGAAGTGCCACCAAAAGCTGAAACACAGAAGCAAGCCGAATGAATAGGAAGAGTGAATGATTTCAATGGGAATTAGCTATTGCCAGGCACTCTATCATTTTCCATTTTTAATTTTGAGGATAAGTATTTGTTTATTTGATTTTTTTAATTGAGATAGTTGTCTAAACTAGTTGTTTTTGCATTACAGTAGGTAGTTACGAACTTAAACTATTAAAAGTTTAGACCTGTAACTGTCTTCTAGTGCAGTTTTTAACTTGCAACGAAGTATTGTGGTTGTTAATATTGACTGTTAATGCATATAGCAGAAGAAATTGATGAATGGAGTAGGTTTAAAGAAGAGTTGATAAATACTTCGTAGAGTTGGAATTTAGACAACTAAGTTCAACAAGGCGTTTCAGTGAAGTTTGGGTATAAATTCCGAGTAAGACATCGTTTTCTGAATCAAATGGTCTGATACTAGTTAGTATAATTTATCGTTAATGCCGAATTTAATATTTATTTTATTTATCAATACAGCTCTTCTCTCTCCATATTTACAACTTTCTCATACTTTACTTCTGTTACTGATTGTTTCAATAAATCTAAGTACGGTTTGATTATGGATTAATATATCGTTAAATTTTTATTACTGACTTCTTATACTTGCATAAATTAAATAAATAAATCAATAGTAAATGTTACCCTTTCTGTTGAGAGAACTCTATCTTGAAGTAAAGAAACCACTCTGATTTGAAGAGCTACTCGAATAGAGACCATTCAAGAGAGTGGCACTGCTACTACCTGTGTTCTTTGAAGCTATACTGTTTCGCAATGATTCAACCTTGGCTTGCTTGTCTCCCACTCGTTTTCTCAAACTTTACACCTCAGCACAAAGCATCACAAATTTCAAAAGCCATTATAAAGGAATCTATTTTTATTTCTAACAACCTCTTGACAGCATACTAGTTTCTTGCTCGTTTTGGTATTTGAAGCCATAAATCGATGTGTTTGTATTCAGACTTTGCTGACTGTTTCTAGGCACTACTTCAGGACTGTAAATAGTACGAGTTCTTGGAGAATACATAGTCTCTTAGGTTTTCTTTTTGGGTGAAGGAGAATATTAAGAAGGTTAATTGTATTTCTAGTAAAATTTGAAGAACCATTCTTGGAGTTGCTAATATTTGTTTTGAGTAATTTTACGTTGTTACTCTTGCTAAACAGCTGCTCTATGCCTCTGTGAGAGTGAGTTTTTCAGGTTGTAGATTATCTCCTCTATTTTATCGAATCTGCTTTGCAAATACCTAATCTAATTACTGATATCTGTTTGTTTGCAGACGAATTCATCTTGTGCATTGATTAGTTCAGCGAGTATATGCTTTAATTCGAGAACTTATTACTCTTTCTGGTGATGTATTTCTCTGTATTTAGCGTCAACTTCTCTCATCTTTTATTGATGGATTTGAGTATTTCTCTGTTTCTCATTTTACAAAAACTCCATCTCTTGCTTGAGTCTTTTTTATAAATCTTTTTTTTTGCTTTAAATTTCTTTTAAATTTAACTCACTTCTGCTTCTTTAAAACTGAATCTGATTCTCTAAATCCTTGATAAGTGCTGTTTGATTTTTTTAAGTTGATGCTAAACGATTTTAGATGATTTTTAGTTCTCCTTATAGGGAAGAAATTGTATAGTCCTTTTATTTGAGTAATAGTGCTGTTTATCTAGCTTGAAGTTCTAATGCTGACGATTTTTATTGGTATGTGTTTTCTTAACTTAATACTTTATTATACTTCATCTAAATTTATAAGTACTGCTTTTCATATCGCTTAGTTACGTGATTAAACTTTTATTCGTAGTCTTCTTTTAGATGTAAATACATTTCCCTCAGTTTTCTAAGTTCTGCTATTTTCTATTAGATGGTTTTTTTTAGGGTGCGTATCTGCTAACCAAGTTATGAATTCTTCTATTTCAATTCTAAGAGTTGTTAATGATTTTTAGTTAATACTTTTAGTTCTTATTACAGCGTTATAATTCGTTTATCTTTTCTCTCCATTGACTTCAACTTACTTTCAATATCTCTTTTAGCCAAACGGGCTTACATTTCGAATCTATCGCTTTCTGCTGCCTTTTTCTTGAGTACTGTTAGTTATTACTCTGATGTTCTTAATGCCTCTCGGAGTTAGTCATTATTTTCTTATACTGCTCTCAATTTTTCATTAAGGCGATTTTTAGTTTCATCAAGGCCGGTGATATGCGAGAGACGAAATGATACATCGTTTTAATTCGCCATTTTTAAATTTTTTATTTATTCACTTTTAACTCTGACCATTTCACTGAGACGATAGTTTTATTGGGAAAGCATAGCTACTTTTTATTCATATCCTTATATACTGTGATCTTGCTCTTTCAATCTTACTTGCAACTGCTAACAAAAATTGTTCATTTTTTTTAATTCGAGTTATTTCTCATCTAAAACTTATTTTCTTTATCTCAGTTTGCTCAATAGCTCCTCTCTTTATATCTACATTTTTGTCATTAATTGCTTACTCCCTGCATTTAGAGTTGTGTCTCTATGCAAATCAAATGTTTTCCTTGCAGCTTCGAGTTCTTAAGACTTAGATTTGTCAAGAGAAGCGTACCTACCTTTCCATTTTTCGATTTCGAGACTAAGTTCTTGGTTTCTGGCTTTTTCGAGTTTATATTTTTCAGCTGCTGAAAAGTCGCACTCTTCGTATCTACTCTTGAGGGCTGTGAGTTAATTATAGATGATTTCTCCCATTTCTTTAGTTTTGGCGAGTTCCTACATGTAGCTGTATTTTTCATTTTCAATTTTATAGCATTTCTAGGTTAATTAACGAATCTGCACTTAGTAACTTCCTGCGTTAATGACCACATCATGCTTCTCACGCATCTTAGCATTGAGAAGTTCAATCTCAGAGTTGAGACGTTCGATTTCGATTGTTTGGAAAACTACTACCATGTCAGTTTGTAGTTTGATTTAATGATGTCGATCTTGTGGCAAATGTGTAATTCTTCTGAATGAATGCTGTGTGTCATTACGCGGAGAGAGTGGCTGCCTGTTCATGACAGAGTGAGTACCTAGAACAGTGCTTTGGAAAAGACTACTGTTTTTAAATTAGTTGACTAAACTACGCTACATTTGAATTTTATTATAAATAAATTCACCTATCGGATAATTCCAAGATTGGAAGGACATATAATTTTTAAAAACATACTTTTCAAAACAACAAATACTCATCATTTCTACAATATTACACTAATCAATCCGAAATAATATTACCAAAAATCGCTTAACTTTAAAGTGAAAGCTAACCAAAGTTATGATCATTCATTCATTACCAAAAATCAAATGCATTACTTCAGCTGTGCTCATGATTCTTACACTTTAGTTACTTCAACGGCTGGGTTTTAAGCTTGAGACTTTTTTAGTAATAGCTGGACTAGTTGGCTTACTAGTCTTAAATGTGTATGTTTCGGTTGGGAGGAGACATCATGTAGTTTTTGGGATAAAAACCAGCTGGATTTGTTTTGGAGTTATGATCAAAGCGTTGTGGCCTAAAATTGGCTTTATTTATCAAACCATCTTCTTTGAGGCTATTGAGGACTAGGTTTCTACTCTCTCCTTATTTATTAGCTTCGTTCCTATGAGGAGGTGATATTTTTATTTCTGTTTTTGGCTCGGTAGGGAACTCAAAGTGTTTTTGAGCGTTAGCTTTAGGGGATCCCAAAATGATTTTAGTCTGTAAAAGCTCCATAATCTTCTGGTTAGCTTTCTTGAGTTTTCTTTAAACGTTATCGTACTTCTTTTTGAGTTAAATGTATTTCGTCAAAAACTATCTGAGTTTTCCCTTTTCATTTCTGAATGCTTCCTACAGTTGTTTGATTTCCTTATCGTTTTAATTAACGGGCTGAGGAGGCAATTCAGCAGACTTTTGCTATTTAATTGTGGGCATATTCTGTTGAGAAAGCTGTCTTTTTAATTAGTTCCTCTGCTACTCTCCTTCTTTTTTTAAATTGTCAAACTGTTTGCGGTGTTATGATGTGGCTCTAGTTGCTTCATAAATGCGATCATTTAATTATAAGTTCTGTCCCTTTAATTTTTCCAAAGTTTGACTTGTCTCGATTATTTCTTTCTGTAATCTATCTCTTTCCCATTGAGTCGCTTCTTCTACTCTTTGAAGCTGTCTCTACTGTTAGCTACGAATGGTTTTGATTTCAGCCTGCAACTTTGCTTTCTCTACTTACATTTCTGATATTTTTTGTTCTTTGGATATTATTTGATCTCTGAGATCTTCTGCTTCATTTTTAAGTCTTTTGATATCTCTGTCTTTATCTCTTACAATCATATCATCTCTTCTGATTGAATTTTCTTAAGTGAGTGCGGTGAGTCTGGCTATTTATGCTTTGTATGTTTATATCTAATTTTGGTTATTACTAATTATTTTTTTGTGTTCTTTCATCCATTTAGTATAATCCTTGTGCACTTGATTTTTTTACTCTAATACAGTCTCTAAATCCGAAGTGGCCAAATCAAGTCGTTTTTTCAACTACTCATTCTATCTCTTGGCCCTCCGCAGTAACTCACGTTCTTATGGAGGTCTCACTTGGGTCGCCTGAAATAGTTTGAGAGAATACTAAGCTATTTCTTGCTGAATTCATCAAAAAAATACTTAATGTTTCATCTACATATCTCGTATGGTATTTTATAGAACTTTTATTTTTAAAGCTGCCTTTTCCCTCTCAATTTCTTTCTCGTAGTTTTGCTTCTCCACTAACGAGGTGAGTTCTTGGATCTTCTTTTCTTGTAAAGCTGATTATTTCTGGAATGACTCTGCCAGTTAAAATTTGAGCTGTTTGATTGCAAGTTAATGATTGATGATTGTAGGCGAAGAGCTTTCTGAATCTATTCTGGTTTACATTTCAGTGTCTGGATTTATTATTGTTTTTTAGCGATTTCTTATTTTATGGCATTCACCTCCTCACTGCAATCCGTGAGAATAGATTATTTTTGGGCATTTAGTTGTCGGTTAACTTCTGCAAGCCTGGAGTTGGTTTCTTGTAGTCTATTGACTGTTTTTTTGAGTTATTGATTTTATTGATGTGCAGAATTGAGTTATTCTGTGTGATTGGGTGTGTACCTTCGAGTATGGTATGCTTTTGTTTCCAATTCTGAGCCTCTCGCTTACTATATTGAAGATCTTCCATCAACTGCACATATTTCTCTGTCATTGCGAATTTAAATATATTTTTTTCCAAATATAAGCAAATAGGATTAGAAATGATAAAACGAGTCTATGATGAAATGTATACTCTTATAAATTTAGAGGATCATTTCTAACTTTTGATCTCAGACATATTCCATTAGTGCTCGTCATTGAAGTTGTTCTTAGACCAGAAACAATCAGAACACATACGATGGTGCTCATCACAGCTCCGGCACTCGAAATGAGATGCTTTTATTATATCCTTGTTGCACTAACCACATCGAAAAATCTATACTTCTTTCGATTCTTTTGCTTGAGGAGTCTAAAATACAACTGTTTTGTTTTGTTATGGCACAAAATGGCGTTTTTAATCATCACTACGCATGCCTCTTGGGCCGCCAATTGTTCCTTTTGGGACTATCCAGTTGTGATTCTTTTTTATGTGTAGATTGAGAGAAGATGAACAAGAGTAGTTCCTGCCACAACCACATCTGAATATCCTCTAGGGCATCACCACTCCCAAAAATTAGTTTTTGGGATGTGATAGTCCACCATCTTCACTTTGAGAATCATAGATACTATGTCTTTCCTCCTCGGATCCTTGAAAAACATAATTCTATGAGCTCCTTCCCTTGTTTCTCAAATTTGGTTTCTATGAAGTCCCTTAAGGATACTTTCCTTCATGTTTCTTTTTAACATGCATGTTAAGTGCAGATCGAGATTGATAAATCAGTCCACAGCCACACTTTTGTATTCTGTCATCGGCATATGGTAGTTGATCATTGCCAGTTTTAGCATTATGTTTGCTATTGTAATGCAAGCCGAGTGCAGATTTTGAGGCATAGTTAAGTCCACAGATAGTGCATTAAAAGTTTTTGGGTTGTTTATCTTCAGGTCTGGCTTATACTTCTATTCTGCCATCTTCAAGTCTTCTAACTTGATGCTTCCTCTTAAGGTGGAGATTCAATGACGAGTTGCAAGCGTAGTTCTTGCCGCAAATTTTACAACTTCTCTGTGTAACTCCATTATTAGGTTGTGTGTTTTGAGAAGTCTGTTGATTACTGATGATTTATTTATGTTGTAAAAAAGTGCTGTTTTGATTTACATTTTGCGTTGTTTGAGTTTTGCTGGGCTGGTATATATTATATCTTGTATGGCCAGTCTATTCAACTTTTACTTGTTATAAATTTTAGGGATTTGGTCTTTTTACTATACCTTTTGGCCCACCTATCGTACCAACGGGAGGGACTCCTGCGTGTTTTGATCTGATGTGCAGATACAATGAAGAAGTGCAAGAGTAGTACTGCCCACATCCACAAAAAGGCTTTGATTTTTTAATGATTGGTGGGTCTGCGGTTTTGGTTAGTTCTTTGATCTTTGCTTCAGCTGCGTTGATGTTAAACTCTGGGCTGTCTGGTTGTGACAGGTAGGAGATGTGTGAGAGTAGGATTTCTGAGTCTATATGCATGTCGATGAGCTAATCTTATTCTAGAGTGGTTTTGTGGCTGAATAATAGAGTGATTACCATTGAGTGGCATCGCCGATATGTGAATCATCCATCGATATACGCTATTAAATGGGGGTTTCTGGTTGAAGATTAATAGGCGCGATTTGGAGACTGTCAATTTTATAAATGGAACTAATTATTATAACCGCGAATATTAACAAAATACCAACGAATACACATAAATGAATAATTCAGCACTTCCTTCCTTGCAACTATAATCAAGTTCTGTTAATGTAGTTGTTTGTATAGACAAACGATAGATAAAATAAAATTGTATATGGTTGGAATGAGTGGTGATATATACAGTGAAATATCAATAGCTATGATTCGAATTGAACAAGAAAGTTGTACAACATCTCACCCCATAATTCCAATTATTTATTATTTAATTATGTTCAGAAATATAAAATTAACCGCAAGGTTCTGCTTCTTCGACCGACAGATCTCATAAAAATATGGAACCAAGTGCTGCAGGTACAACCAAAATGGCAAACCACTTCCCTTCGAAACTGTCAACAATCTTTATAATCATCTCGCTTAATTTTTGAAAGGATGGAAGTTGAGAGAAGACGGACATAAGTTGGTTCGCCACTTCTACGTTGAGGACTACCCGCTAGCACTCAAATATTTGTAAGAGGTGATCAAAATCGATGCAAACGAGTACAAGCAATGTCCGACATATAGTAACAAAATCGAGATACTTAGAAGTGTAGAATGGGGAGTTGTTGACTCTTTAGTTGTACTCCATCACTTTGAAAGGCCTATCAATGCTCGACTTCCAGTTCGCGACAAGGATAAACAACATCAATACTGAGAAATACAGCATGTTTCCAATTGAGAATGAAAAAGAGTACCGACTAGAAGCATCGATGGTGAGGATGTAACGCCAATCGAAACAGTTGCAGTAGCAATTCGATAAGGATATGAAGGATTGGGACAAGAATAAAAAATGAGTACTATGTTGATTTATTCCATTTATATACATTCATTTAAATCATTCAGGTTTACCCAAAATGGAATCCAACTCGCTTTGGATACGCGTTACCTACAGTTTCTAGTCTAAGAAGTCATTGTCTGAAAGCAGAAGGATTAAAAATTCAGTTTGCTATTCGTTGAAGATTTCATATGTTTATTGAGACATTAAGAAGAGGAGTAGTTTGTCTGCTAACAGTTTACGAGCTTTTGGCAAATCCGATACTAAGATTTTGACGATGCTACTCAGCAGTACAGCTTTGGTCTATTAGTTATTAAGGGATAGTAAGCTCACAAAAAGACCTGTAGCTGCACTGACTTTGATGATACTTTTGGTTTTATTCAGTTCTTTTTCGATGAGGTAATAGATCTGAGTATCATACTTTTTAAGGCCTTACCATTTGATAAGTTATTATCTTTCTAGTAGGAAGTCAACTGTTTTGTAGAGTGGAACAATAATACGTTCCTCTTTGTAATGAGTCTTCATGAGGTCAATTATAGCCTCAACAAGTCCTTGGAGTAGATCCTCTTCGTTATTTTTGCTGATATCTGCTAAGAAATTGCCCAACTATTGCAACGAGTGTTTGATAATAGACTCTGAAATTCCACCAGTACTCGTACACAATCCTTTGAGAATGAAACGACGGTATTAGGGTAGTCTTAGCAGAGGTACGGTTACAGGGAAAACATTGTGCGGTAGATTCCATAGATAGATCAAATTTCTATCTTGATCTGCACTCAATACAGTCTATTGAATCTTCATTTACATTTTAATCACTTCTGTTTACAAATTGCTATCTATCTTACTATCTGCCTCACGCACCAGTTTCTTTATATTCTACTGGCCGAAAACATTAAAGAGGAATTTGGAATGAGGGATGTTGAATTTACTTGAGTAGAGATCAAAGAAGTTTTGCAGAATAGACCCAGCCAAGAGACGGATTCTGTCTATTTTTTAGTTGAGCTGTTGTAGCAATAAGCCCACCATTTTAGTTATATGTGCATCCTAAATTTTGTGTTTTGGATTTGGGGATTCGCAGAATATTCTCACGATGTGAAGCATGGCTGTCATGGACTACTCTCTCACAATTGAGCCAATATCACCTCTCTTGTCCATAGTGTAGTCCTAAATTGTTCTGGAAAGTATTTCAAAAAGTTGAGCAATAACTTTCTGATCAATGATGTCAGTATCAAAACCAATTTACTCTACCAAATTTTGAATGCTTTGGATTGCAAATTTCCTCCTTTAGGGATCGTTATTTTCTTTGTTGATGCGGCAATTGAACTATATCACTTCTAATATTTGTGAAAACTATGTTAGTAATGATTTACATGATACAAGTAGATTTGTTTGCTTAATTTGGAAAGAGTGAGGGTGTAACATCGTGAGTAGCTCTGTGAAGTTTTGGCTTGATGCATCAGATTGTTGATATACTTAACATCTTCGATTTAATGATACATGTTGAGGAATGGTTTCAAACATTTGACAGCTGCGAATAAAATGGGCTCTTGTGGATTTTTGATGTTTTACTCAATAAACTCTTTAAATATTTGTATCTCCTCAGCTTTCATCACTACTTTGCAAATAGCAAAGCTTTATAGCAGTCTGCAAGTGTATATTCTGAAATTCTAGCCTGCTTTTCCTTTATAAATCTTACCATCTTTTATCTTTGCTTTTAAATTCTCAATGATGGCTCTCAAAAGGCCTTCATCTGCCAACTATAGGTAATCTGTGTAGCGAGTGCTTTAATATTGATTGCGGAAATTTTACATGTATTAGCCTGCTTTTAACAATTTCTTTTAATTTTGTGTCATTGACTTCAAAAAGACAGAATCTTTCATCTCGTTATACATCATGTGTTGATGTGATAAACCTTTCAAACCTAACATTATTTATGATAAACCGATCAATGCTCCCAATTTTACTCCCATCACATCTGAATCCAGATATCTAACTAAGGCTGGAATGATCTATCTCACTATAAACGCAGGATTAAGAGGTACCATCAGACTTAGAGAGCAAGCTGCAATTCTTTTTATTTACAGATCCCAATGTCTCAATTTTTGATGGCAAAGATGCTCAACAAATGGCCTGAAATACTCTTAGAATGAAGCGATGAAAATAGCAACATTCAAGTAGGCATTTTTTTGAGGACCTAAAGTAAAATAATCAGCTTCTGTGAGTACCTCAATTCCATGAGGTACGTTTCCCACTCTACCAACCAGTTACTGATAGGCTGCACTTGCTGCTCTTCTGCAACCGACTTCTCGATCAAAACAAGCAGCAATTATAAGACTAATTCCAAGCTCGTATCCTCCTTGTTAGTAAGCTCTAGCAACTGACCATGTCATATAGCAGGCGGCATCTCTTACTGCTTGGCCTACAGAGTATCCACCTTATTCTTTTTCGTAAAGTAAAGCTTAGGACATGAAATTATAAAGAGATGTTACTTTTTCAGGAGAGAGGAGATTTCTTCTAATGAGTTCGGCAATAGTTAAACAAACAGAATGTTGTGTTTGTGGAGTTGGTGTAAGTGAAAGGATGTAATCTAGTATATCTAAAACCATGTCTTCGCTGAGTCTGCCAGCAATTGCTCCCAAACCTTTTGAAGCTTACTCTCTGACAGTAGTTTATTTTTCTGAAAGGCCTTGAACAAGCATATCTATGATATCTTCAAGATTTGATTTTTTCACATCGCTATAATAGGAAGTATCATCTTAAACTCCATTTGCCAATGTGTGGCCTTATCCTTTAGCTTTTGCCTAAACTGCAAGGTGTGTGTTAGTCATTAGTTTTGTTTTTACTGAACCTGCTAAATTTGAAAGAAGAGATTGCTTTTTTTTGCGGAATGCCCATACCGCAACTCTTGGTTTAAGATAAGTAAGTCCAAGTCTTGTGAGCAATTTCATGATTATTTCTTTCTTCGTTGTGTTTTTAGATTAGTTTTATTTACTCAGTTGTGCAAGTACGTCGGGAATCAAAGGTAAAAGCTAACTTCTTTGGACTAATTTGAAAATGTTGCAGAGTGACTAATACAAGCCGCAGACTACAAAGTTTTCTAAAGGATTATTACCGATTTTACTCAACTTTTAAAGAGCATAATACACATATTTTTATAGAAGACCTCTTTTCTGAATATCAGGGCGAGTAAACAACTTACTTATATAGAGAGCAGAAGCTTCTCTGAGTTTAGTCAATGATTTTAGATATTATTTACCAACTTACAACAACACATCAACTATTTCTGTAACCACTTATCCATTTTACCCGGTGAGACTGATGATTCCAGAATCGATTATGTCTAGATTGAAGGGAACTAGCACTATGACTCCCAACCAGAGTAAAATTACATATTGTGGAAACCAATAACTAGTGTTTTGTCTTTATTTCACGAGATAGGCGATGGCTGGGTAGAGATCTTTGACTTCGTGAGGGAAATATTGAATTACATATTTTTCGCCACGGACTTTTGTCAATTGATAGATTATTTGTAAAAGCGAGTGACTTTCCTCTCTCGCCTTGTTATCTTAATTCTTGCCCTTCATCAAAAGATAAAGATAAACCTTTATTGCATTCATGATTGGCGAAACCAAAGATTCTAAGAGAGAGTCCAAGAGGGTGGGTTGTTATTGATATTTTTGGAAGATAAAACATATCCTGTCTCTAACTTTATCAAAAGGAAACTCATTGAATGCCTTTAAGTTGATGTTGGGAAGAGATGAGCAGTGTTTATGTGTGAAATACGTGCTGATACTCTCTGTATCTTTGATAAGAGTCTGTTTTTCTTGCACGAAAAGATAGGTATTTTGAGTCATGCCTTCATAGATTTCTTGTTGCGAGTCAGCATTTTGTTTGTGTTGTTGTGGATGTCCGATGAGGTCAGGGTAGTCGAAATGCTGATATATTTTTTTGAGGTCAAGGAACTCGCTCTAAACGTTAAATGCAGTCATTTGATGTTATAAATGATGATATTTTTTGAATTTAAATAAAGTTTAAGAATTAATTTTGATGCGATCTGAGTTTGCAAATTAAAACTATTTTGGCAGTTGAAACAGAACCAATCATTTTGAGATAACTTTATTGCAAAGAACTATGCTAAATCATATAATCTTATATATTGCTATTATGCAGAGACCTAAACATTAAACTTACAAGAAAGAACCCATCTACAACCCAGAATTCACACCTAAAATACCGGCTAAGAAGCGCAACCTACGCAAAATAATTATCGGAGGACAGCAATCCGCACAACAGGGTCGTAGACCTGATCGCAATAACCTTTAAAGAGATAATGATTTTGCAACGATGTCTGAGGAACAAATCCGCGCATCTGCTATATACAGAATGTTGTAAGAGTAGATGAAGGTTTTGGCTCACCGTCATGAAATTGAGCTTAAGAAATTAAAAGAAGTAAATATATTGCGATGTAGATAAAGTAAGAGAGATAGAAACAACAAGTACATTTACAGAAATAACAGTACCAAACCAAAGTTCAGATTTGGTAGCTCAAAAATGAAGTGCTAGACCTCAAATAGTCGATTAAATAAGAAAAATAGTAAACTTTGCGATTGATGAGTGAACTGGGCATTGAGGACTAAAATGCAGAGTCAACCAATCCTACTCACAATTGATAATACTACTGATTTTTAAAGATTATACTTTGATTTACCACATCTATTCACGAACATCATGATTTGTACAGCAAGGCCCAGAAAGAGTCACCAACGTAATGAATTATCTAAACTGCCATCCCCTATTTTGTATACCTTATCAACTTACTTGACATCTTTGCAATACCAACAGCCTAAATACAATCAACAATACCAAGCAGTGTTCATGTCCGTGCACGTAAACGCTTACAATTGCTCCTTACTCTACGTCCTACATGCTTGGTTGTTAATTGATAAGACCAGGGGCCATAAGATTGGCTCCTTTCAAAATGAATTTGAGAGCTCCCTAGTCCGCAGTGAATCTAGGGTACATGTCAGGATAAGAATGGATAGTTTTGAGAACTGGTACACAATAGTCGTCTACTGAGATGAAATGAAGTTCTTTATCTACAACAACGTGTTCGATTTTGTGTTCTTCTGATCCTTTGAATTTATAGAGTGCTACTTTTCCCTTTTTGGGGAAAAGTATTTCGATTTGTTCTTAAGGGAACTTGGACAACTTGATAAGACTAGCTCTGAGCTCTTTGATAGCAGATTTGCTGGCGATTTGTTAATGACCTGTTTTTTATATTTTTTTGAGCATTGCTTTCCTTCGCTTATGAACTATTATAAATAAACTAAAGTATGAATAATTGTACTAGTTAAACCAGACCAAAAGATTAAGATAGTAAAATGATTTGAGGATTTAAATTTTCTATAATAAAAGTTTAATTAACAATAGTAATGAAAAAAATACAAATGGGAATGACCGAAAAGGAACTATTCAGCGCCAAAACATCGCCTCTTTAAACTTTGCTTAACCAGACCAATAAATCGAGGGCAGCTATCATTGATGCAGTCAATAAGAACGAATTACAGGCAGCTTTGGATTCAAAAGAAAAATATGTGCATATTATATAAGAAATGAGACAATAGCTGGACTCTAACGTCCTAATATTAGCTGAATTGGCAATTTAATACTTCTACTTCTAATTGGCTGTCAGTGGATAGTTCTAGGCTCAGGCTGAAAAGTAACTTCTAAAAAAACTAAACAAACTTCCAAAACTAGACGAAGTATGGCCAAATATCAGTTCAAGTATTATTCTCAGCACATCTCTTTTATAGCTTTAGTTAAAGAAGATCATTAACAACAAAAATTTTAATAACTCAGATTTGTACGCATATTAAAAATATACGAGAGAACTTGTCTCGAAACACCCTATCACAAAGAGGTACTCTAAATATTTGATGACAATCACTAGTCATCTCAGGCTGTACCATCTTAATATGAGGAGCAGCCATGAAAAGAAGATTAGTGAAATTTGTGAAATGCTCCTGAGAGATGAAAAGTCATAAATTCGGCTTCTTACACTTTAGACTAAAGTCGTTCTGTTTTATAACTGCTTGAAAATATTGATAGGAGTCAGAAATTTCTCGTAAGCCGAAGACAATGCTCTTTCGAAGTTATACGAGGCGTTAAGAGTGAAAACTGTAAACAAATATCATCAGCACTTATTGCATCTTTTCTTTATCATCAAAGCCTTCATTTTTAGGAAGAGTAAGGCTTTATAAGGAAACGAAGATGCTGTATCTTCATAAGATGATGAACAGGAGTTTTTCGAAAGTGGTGCTGCTGAAAAATTGTCCAATTGGACGAGTACTTCTCTTGATTAAACTTTTCTTGCACTTTAGGAGGCTGAAAGAAGTATCATCAGACATAGAGTCGCTTCTTTAGCAACTGTTATAGGACTTAAGTTAGGTCTACCTCGTTTTTGCTTGAATTTTTTATAGCTTATGCACGATGGCCCTTTCAATGATGAATCTCAAACAATAAAACTGTGCTTTTAGCTTTTCTAAGCTAGAGAATATCAAAGGTTGAAAGCCTGTCTCCAAGGAGTTCTGTCATCTCCATCTTGTAAAAATCTAAGAGAGAGAGAAGTTTTAGTGAGTATGTGTGCCATTTTCGAGGGAATATTTTTAGGAGACAGATAGGGAGCTTTACTTTATGCAAAACTAAATCACTTCTAAAACAAAAAACTTATTCTAAGATAATAGACACTGCTACAGCATGTTGGATTTGCCTATCTTAATCTTGCATCTCATTAGCCGTATCTCTGTAATCGATAAGTCTTTCAGCAACAAGCTTTGGCTGTTTTAAAATAAAGCAGTAAAGTAAATTCACAAAACTATGTGACTCAGTATTGTTTGGGAAAGTTATTGTTGGCAATGGGAGATGCATAAAAAGCCTATGAGCATGCAAAATAGAGTATAATGAGCGGTAGAGGAGATTGGGTACCTTACAGTCTTTTAGCTTGTATATACTTCAGCCAACGAAAAATAACAAAAGCTCTAACTCTAATAGACTAGTTAACAAAGAAATATAAAGGTGTTAAGAATTTATACTATATAAAGGCTTATCTAGAAGTTAACCGTTTGCTTTTGGAAGTGGAACATAATTAGTAAGTTTAAGCAGCCAAAGATTTACGATAAGATATTTATGGATTAACACGTGAAAGAGTCCTCAAAAGCAAAAGCCCAGAAAATTTACTGAAATACCTTCAAGAATATCATCAAGCTAGCTTGGGATCAGCGTTGACCTAATTCGATTAAAATTATTTCTATAACGTCCCTACGTTTAGCTTCTAAGGAGGAGTTGTAGATACTTTTATTGGGCGATACCATGAAGCTGAGGGAGAAAAGACTATTCTTGACA
>Ga0194117_10003515_pt1 | contig 15721 bp, 9 predicted proteins | sample TA2MahsurfametaG_FD_160579 | JGI IMG/M metagenome (GOLD analysis project Ga0194117, IMG submission 160579) | Freshwater microbial communities from Lake Tanganyika, Tanzania - TA2015009 Mahale N1 surface | ecosystem: Environmental > Aquatic > Freshwater > Lake | place: Tanzania: Lake Tanganyika...
AATTATCAGTAATAAAAATGTAAACTCTGGGTTTAATCAAAAGCAGATGAAGGAGGTGTCAGATGGCGTTACAGAAGTAATTAACCTAGAATAAAATAACTAGAAAAAGCAGACTATTTAAACGTACAAAAAGAAAATGTTTGGAGTGAATTATAAACAAACAAAGCTGCCTGCTTCCATTCCAGTTCGTAATAGCGAAAATTAAATAAAAAAGCAAGTGTAAAAGATTGAGTAGATGAATAAACCGGTATGGCTTCGTCAGAAAGAAGAGAGAAAAGCTATCAATAAGTAAAAATACCCCAATTCTTACACGCATTCTTACGATTTTGCTAGAGTTACTACATTTTCTGGACTGACGAGATAAAGTGATAAGCAGCATCAAAACTATTTGTAAAAACGAGAGCAGGAAAAACAAAAGAACAAAGAAAAACGAGAAGCTTAAAAAATTAAAAAGATAAAAGAATAGGAAGAAAGAAAAAAGAAATAAACTTAGGAACTACATGCTGAGTATGAATTAGTGCTCAATAACTTATTTGTTGGTTAAGCCCAAAAGAAAGTAAAACCAAATTAAAATCTTAATGATGAAAATTATTTGAATGATGAGAATGAAGAAGCGCCATTAGCCAATAAATAAGCTTTGTAAATTGTGATTCCTGAATAGTAAAATAGGTTGTAAGTTGAAGAAATCGTTTGCAAAAGAAGGCAGAACAGAATCGGAGCTAAAGATACCATACTTTATCAATCATAGGCTCCTAATCTGATCAATATGATTCTTAAACACAATTATGCAGAAGATATCAGCAAGCTTTAAACAAAAAAACTGCCTGATATTTTTACTGACATATCCACCTACCAAAAAACGTTCCATTACTTAATTTCAAACTAAAGTATAGCTTAAATCAGTCATAAACTTAGAGCAGTCGAAAAAAATCCATAAAATCCCTTAAAAGTTGTGATTAATAGCATCGACTCTAATTTTGATGGTGAAGTATAGATCGGTTTGGTTCAAAAGGAATCAAAATATAGCACATGTTTTTAGTTAAAAAATTATTCGCTATCTAAATATAGGATAGGTCTGATTTGTTCTTCAAAGGAATATCACAAATAGTACTATGGAGTCCCAAGCAAGAATAAAAAGTAATTTGCATTTTTAGTGTTGCTTAAAACTCCTACAAACAACCGAGAAGCCAATGCGGAAGTAAAAGTAAGTACAAAGGTCAAAGCAAACATTTTGGAAGACCTTTTACGCTAAAGAGGAAAAAGATAGGTATATTTTTTCGATTTGGACAAGTTATCAACTATCCTCAGAGAATACTTGGCAATATCCAACATAGTCTGTTCTGAACTGGCTAATTCAATTTTGGATCCAAATTAAGTTGAAAAGTAAGTGGGAAATTTCATAAAATAACAAAAGTAGTTAGACAATATTATGAACTATTTAAAAGACATTTTTAATTAAACTCAATGGCAATCTATAAGAGAAATGGTTTTGAGATAAAAAGGATTTGTTCTGTTGCAAGGTCCACCTGGCACTGGAAAAACTTCAACACTTATGGGGTTATTATCTGCCCAATATGAACTTCTTAAAAAAACTTAAGATAGTAAGAAGATAATGATTTGTGCGCCTTCAAACGCTGCAGTAGATCATATCACAAAAAGAATAATAAATGAAGGTTTGGTGACTGGTTAGGGTGAAATTATTCATCCCAACATTTTGAGGACAGGTATTGTTGAAACATAAGATGAGGACGTTAAATCTGTAAGTTTAGACCTTCAATGCGAGAAGGAAATAATGGAAAAAATGGAATAATGCAGAAAAATGAATTCATTGTCCACCCCTTAGATTAAATAAAAAATTATCATTATCCAAAAAGAAATGCGAGAACTTGAAAAAAAGCATAAAAAAATTGAATTTGAAGCCAAGAGGCAATAGCTTAGGAAGTATGAAGAGATGCTTTTTGAGTTCAAACGTTTTAAATATATCACCTCTAAAAATAACTATAACGCAATCTAGGATAAGTTGCTAAAAAGAGCTGAAATAGTAATGACAACTCTTTCAAGCGCTGGTAATGATAAAATCGATAAGATTAAGGGATAAATAGCTGTTTTAATAGTTGATTAAGCAGCACAGGCCACAGAACCCAATCTCCTCATAGCAGTTCAAACTGGAGTTTAAAAAGTGATCTTAATAGGAGATCCTTATCAGCTTCCAGCTACAGTTATCAGCCCAGATGCTAATGTAACTTTGTTCAATCGTTCTCTGTTTTAACGATTTCTCGATGCAAATATTAAACCGTATTTCCTGAATATCCAATACCGTATGGCTCCCATTGTCAGAGCTTTTCCTTCTTCAAGATTCTACCATGACAGACTTATTGATGCATAGTCTGTGATCCAAAGATCCATTCCTCTATATTTAAAAAATTTCGAAGGTAGAAATGTCATCTTTATTGATCTCAAATATGGATAGGATGAGCGTAAAGGAGATTCATTTCGTAATTATGCATAAGTCAAAGTGATTAGTTTACTTATTCACTGTTTGATAGACACTTCCGTATCGATTGGACTGATTACTCCCTACCAGGCACAAAAAAAAGCTATTTTTAGAGATTGTATGGAGGCTTTGAAGTAAAAATAATAAGAGCAATAATACTTTCAAAAACAGGTCATGATCAACACTGTTGACTCTTTTCAAGGACAAGAAAAAGATATCATAATAGTTTCTACTGTCCGTGCGAATTCAAATTATAATGTGGGATTTTTGACAGATTAAAGAAGAATCAATGTAACTTTGACAAGAGCAAAGCATTTAATGATTGTTATAGGGAATGCTAATACTTTGGGTAGTAATGAAGTTTGGGATGACTTCTTGAGTTGGTCAGAAACAAGGAAATGCTATTATTAAATTACTTCATAATAAGACATGTAATATAGTATAGGCTAATTATTTTAAAGGTTTAACTAATCGAAAATAAGACGTATCAGACATAAAAATTTGTCTACAGATGTGAGAAATATTTCAAGAAATTAAATACAGTCAAAAGATTTTCGATTAAAAAAATAGGCGTAAAAAGAAAAGTACTAAAAACAATATGAAAATTAAGTTGCAGCTAAAAACTAAAAAAAGTATGCGATGCACATCAACGATTCATAGCAAATTTTGAAAGAGAAGAAAAGGAAATAAGAGTAACAAAGATAATTTCAGAATATGCTTGAAAGGATGAAGAAACTTGAGCAACAGAACTATGAAAAAAGATTTTATTGATAAAGTATCATTCAGCTGTAGATTATTTTTATTTCTTATGCTAAATCTTCAGAGTGAACAGTAATCTGTTCTCTTAAATAATTTTTTATATTTTGAAAAGATATTGCTTAAAGTTAACCCATTTTATGAGCATATTGAGAATGAAAAAAAATCATTTTTTTTGCATCTTGTTTCTTTAATCAGTTATCATTTAAGCGTTCCTCTCACAGATTCTAAATTACTGAACTTAGTTATTTATAAATTCAGTATCAAAGAAATAATACATGTGTAAATATTTTTTTCACTTAGAATTAGATTTACTGCCTCTTAAAAGATAAAGATCACTATAAAAATGTTAACGATCATTTACACATTGAACTAATTACAGTATTAAGTTCTTTCTTTTTGATTGTAAACTCCTGGAAGTAATCCACAGTTCTATTTTTACTTTCCGTTGCTATTTTTTCAATGTGAAAACCTAGGAACTTGAAAAATTTGTGAACATTTAAGTTTTTCTCAAGAATAAAAATGGACCATCTATCTGCTCCAGGATGTCTACTCATCAAAGCTTTAAAGGCCTCAAGATAAACGTAGCCAACGTAATTCATTCTTCTGTAAATTTTACTAACATAAATTCTAAAGATAGTTAACTTATCTCCATCTAAAGAATATTGAAGAAGTCCCAAATCAACTTCAACTTTGAATTTTGTTTGTAGCATTAATCGAAGCAAAGTGAGATTCTTTCCACATTGTCCTGAGTAATAGTTTGGAACTTTTTTCAAAGGGGTAATGATCTTATCAACTGAGAGATTTTCAAATATACCACTCAGTCTCGAGATTCTTCCAGAAACAAAATCTCTACCCTCACTTTAATCTTATTTCTTGTAAGTTCTTAGTTCTGGAAGGGCATTCATGAGATAGTTTGCATCATTGTCATTGTTGATCATATCCAGATACTTGTCAAAGACAGGGTCAGTGATATCTAATCCTTTGAAAACAATCTTGTCATGTTCTGGACGAATAAAGATTAGGCCCATCTCTTTTTAATCATTTTTAACATTATTACTTAGAATTTATTATTGAGTTACTGGCTTGTTATCTTTGGTTTTGATTTTTTCTCGTAGTACTTCTTTCTTATCTTTTGGTTGATTTTGAGATTTCTTTGGAATATTTTTGCTAGAGGGACTACTGCCGATTCGAGATACAGATAAACTTTTGTTCAGTTTTTTAGCACTTGCTGATTTGTTAAGACTTCGTTTAGATTGCGATTTTCCCAAAGAAGCATTAAGAGGTGATTTATTTTTTAGCTTACCACGGCTTGAATTAGGGGGTTTTCGTTTGTCAGCTTTCATCCCAAGTTTCTACTTGGATCTTTGAGGGCTCAAACTGCGACTTCTGCTTCGATTGACTTTGGCGAGTTGTTTTTTAGGTTGTTCTTGTCTGTTTTTGATCATGACAATAAAAATAAAACTATTATAGTTCAAAATCTCAATGGTGAATTAATAAAAAACAATAGCAATTCTAAGTTAGTTTAATTTAAATAAATCATTTTCATATAAGTAATTTCACTTAAAATGTTGGTTAATACCTCCTAAAATATTCAATAATTTCTGGTCTTGCTATTTATACTAATTTACTAAGTTTGCCAGTTTAATTTACAAATTATGATACCTCTGTTATGATAGTATTTTTTTCTAGGAGACTGCTCTTTTCAAAGTGGTTATTTTATATTAAAGTTAAGCTATTCTAGAATTATTTTCGACAGCCTCTTTTCTAGCATAATTCATTGTTGGTTTAAAATAGACTTTTTAAACTCTAGGATTGTAGTATAACCGAGAATGGTCTACTGAAGTTGAGCGGAAAGACTATTTAATGGACTAATTATCATTTTTTATTTATTTGGCCAAAGGAACGCGTTCTAGATAAATATTGTTAATTTTTTTGGGGTGATTTGTGTAGACTATGTTTGCGTTGTTTCTTTTTGTTATTTTCCTAGGATCGTGTGGTGTTCTAAAATGAAGAACTTGATTGAATTACATTTGAGCTTATTTTATAATAATAACTAGCGATAAATTTCTTAAAAAATGATATTTTGAATACATTAGTAGGAATTGATAAATATTTATTATAAATTCAGTTCAGGCTTATGCTTAAAGAAGGTAAACATCATTTATTCAAGATCCTTGTCAATGATTCCATAAATATTATTTGCTCTCGAGGCATATTAACTTCATGTAACTGTAAGGGGCCATAAGTGAAATTGTAATTTTTCTTGCGCTTGTAAGTTCCTTCGCCTTTGGTATTTAGCCAATTTTAAATGTTATCAAAGACTTCACTCATCATCTTATATCTTGTAGCTTGAAGGCTCTTGTTATGATACTGAGGTTTGGATGGACATTTCCTCAGCAACTCAAATTGTTTTGCATTTATAATCAAATAAAGTTCCTGCATTAGTATTCTGAAAGTTGTTTTTGATTCTTTAAGAGTTTTGATTTTGGATCTATATTATTAAAAAATTACTAGACTTTATCTTTCCACCAAAGCCAGACTTTGCAAAATAATTCTGGAATATCCAAGCTTAGTAAAAATGTTAGAATTCTAACATCTGTGGCTAAGAAGTTGTTCAGTAAGCCACCATCATAAGCAGATTCTGCAACGAATTATCGATAGGTCCATAGATAATGCAGAGCTTTTCTATTAAAAATGGTCTGTGCAGGCATGCTCAAAATCATTTTATGTAATTACTTGAATTTGTTTTGATGAATTAACTAAAGCTACATTTCACTTTAAACATCTCCTCCAAAGAAGTTCTTCCACCCACTTCGTTTAGAGATTGATGCTTTATCAATTTCTTTGGATCTATTTGGTAAACCAGCTATAAGCTTCAATCTTTTGGTGACTTTTCCATCAGGAATAAGTAATTCTCTTAGAGGCAAGTTTGCGCAACCACAGTTAATTTCAAAAGTTTTGCTTACTTCCACAACTGCAATAACTAATTCAAAAAGTAAAACCATTTTTTCGAATTTTCTAGCATCATAACCGGCTACTTTGACAATAATTGATCTCAAGTTGTTTCCAAATCTCCACACATCTTCAACTTATGGATCCCATTCTGCTTCAACTTGCCACACAGCATATTTTATCATCTCAGCGGAAAGATCAAAAATAGATATATTTAAGTAACGTTTTATGATATTGTTTTTTATTTAAGGTTTCTGCGGTATGGGAACTCCACTCACTTACTTCAGAAGTATCTCAGCTAAAATGTCGTTATTTGTAAATTATCCTGCCAAAATACCCTCATCACTTTGGCCTATTTTTCTAACATCTTTAATTGATAAGTCATTATAAAATAACCCAGATTAATGAAGATTTGGCTTTAAAGGTGATGAAATATTGAGGAGTTGTCGAAGAATTACAGAAGAACTGTAAGCGAGAACAAAACACGAACTAATATTTTAAAAGACTTTTTGAACTTATTTTAGTTGCACTTTTTTACGTAATCGAATTTTATATAAAATTCCTCGGATTTTGCCATTAAAAAGAGTTGGCTCTCTTACTGCTGTAAGAAACTGATTTATGTTGATATCACCTCCTTAAGGATTTAAAGCTCTAATAAGAATCTGTACTTCATGTATTGTAGATTTTACTCCATATCTTTATATTACAGCTTGGAAAGTTGGAGCCGAGATAGATCCTGTTCTAAAAATATCGTTATTTTTCAGTAGTTGTTACAGTTCTTATTCCTCTTAATCAAAGTTGCTAATTTGTGGAAGAATCTGATCCTAGATAAAATTTCTGAATTAAGAATACGAAATCCTATTATCGAAGTTTTGATCTAATCTTGCAAAATAATTTTAGATCTCTTTGATATTTTAGTTAAAGCCTAATGAAGAGAGCAGCCCTTAGATTTCGTTCGGCTAAATAAACCCACTATGGTCTGTATCTGCTTTTTAAAAAACTATTTTCAATTACTTTTCTAGCTATTAGGGTAGATAATCTTACTCTGTCTATTATAAAGGTTGTTGTAAACCCATTCCTAATTTAAATGAAAGGATTCCGATTCTATCGTTTGTATCTGGTTTAAGATAGTCAAAAATTCTCTCACTAATTGTTCCAGTAAAAGTATTACTTATTGATTGGCATTTATTTACAAAATCTTTTCTTTCGATTGTATCTCTATCCTCAAAGAAGAATCCCTCGAATTAAGAAATTTAAAATCTTTTGCAAAAAGTAGTTATTAACATTCTTATATGCTATCTTACCATAGGTATATTTACCTTTTGTCGACGTGGGTCAATTATTCTTTTAGCCTATTTATCTGGTAATTGCGATTTGGAAGGTGATTATCTCTTTTTCCCTTCCTATTAAGTTTAAAATCTAAACTTGTCTTTCTTTTTCTTACTTTTTTATTACTATCTTCCTTTCGTAGGTGAATTAAGTTTGCTGATTTGAGTTCTTAATGAATCAACCTTTATTTTTCCAAAGGTTGCCAGATTTTATGCCAAAGCTGTTGCATCTACTTATTCAAAATTGTAATGTATTGTAAGGCATCCAATGAGTTTTTTCGCTTAAATTATGTTTACTCTCTAAAAAAGTTCATTTATATGATCATCCCCATTTTCTTACATTTTACATTTTAATATTTGAAATAGTTGAGCTTTCGTTTTTGATGATTTGACATTTTTCTATTCAGTTTTTTTGATTTTAGATCTTTAATTTAACTCTTCAATTTATATTTTTTATTCTTTTGGCTTTGATGATACAAAAAGAGTTGCTTTTCTTTTTTATCCGGATTAATTATTAGTTTTTTCTTATTACCTGCTGATTTTTCTTTTTGGTTCAATTTAATTATAAGATCTTTCCTACTATCTTCCGATTTTTCTTTTTGACTCCAGCTAATTATGAAACCTTTCTTATTATCTTCCAATTTTTCTTTTTGGTTCAAGTTCATCATTAAATCTTTATTATTATCTCCCAAAACGTCCTTTTTTTATCATTTCTCTTTATCCTCGACTATCTGTACCACTATCACGTCCACTGTCTCTTATCGTATTTCCCTTTCTTTGTTGTTAATTGTGTAGAGGGAGTTATTTATCTCCAAAACTTATTACATTTTTTAAATAGGGAGTTTAAATTTCTTATTATCCACTAACAAATTAGCTCATCCTATTTTTGTCTCCGAATTTAGCAGTATTCCTAATGTTTCTTTCTTAGTCATTCTTTTTCTAATTCTTGGAAGGAGAAAATCTATATTCGTTTGTTTCAAGTATTCTATCGACATCTTAAATAGTCAGGTATTTGGCATCACCAAGAAACTCCCAGGCTTCTTCTAGATCGGCGCTGTAGACATCTACTTAAAATAGTTATTTTACAACTTCTTAAAAATCAGAAAATCTCATCATATCTGGCTTTTTACACAATTTGAATATTTACTATAAAGAAATGTCTTTTGATTTTTTGATTTATTTAAGAAAATTTATGCAAGTATTAGCTTTGAATTTAGGAAGATATTTGGGGAATTATTAACGGTAGAGCATATCTAAAACGTAGAAATAAAATGTTACATAGTTTATGATTACTCTCCTTCCTCCTTATTCTTACTTGAAACGTGATAGTATCTTGATCATTTAGGAACGATTAGTCTTAATATTTGCCTCTTATAGTATCTTTATACAGTTTTCTTGAGTGATTTTACCATTCTTGTTTTCGCTGACTCCCAAGAAATGAAGAGGTAAATTCGTCAATCTTTTTTACCCTATTTTTCTAAATTAATCAATTAAATTCTATTCAATATTTTTCTATTTTTATTTTATACCTTTCGTAGGTTTTGATTTCTCTTATATATCTTCTTTCTCAGTTATTTTATTTCTCTTCAAATCTTGTATAGATTAAACAGGTTTATACGTCAATTATTCAGCTTCTTCATAACTATATCTAAAAATTTCAGCAACTTCTTGCTTAGTGAGACTTCCTTCACTGTTGGGATCAAATACATCCCAAATCTTACCTAAATGAACCTATCTAAATCCTAAAATCAAATCTTCGTTGACTAAAGCTAATGATTTTCGATTCCATTTCTTCCTGCCTTACCTCAATCCTAACACGTATAGTTTTTAAAAATCATTTTTATAGTGTATCTTCAATACAAATTTAGTTGCAGTAATAAACAGTCTGTCGGGGGAGTAAAATTAATGTAAAAAACTTAAATACTAGAATTTCCCACTTCTTGAAAATTTTTGATAAAGTTGTCCTAAGTGATCTTCAGATATCTGTATGCCAATATTATCCAATATCCCTGAGAGCTAACTAACTTGGCCTAAAACTAATCTTGCTTTTGGATCTACTTTTGAAAAATCTTCAAACAGAAATAATCCTTGGCGATCAATCAAAGACCTTATTTGTTCTACAATACTTTCATAGTCGAATTATTTGAGCCCAGTAAGTTTAAAGAAAAGTTAATTGGCCGAAAGAGTACCTGAGTTGTCGGTATCAAGTTCTTTGAAAAGAACTTTAAGTTATCTTTATTAAAACTATAGATTTTAATCTAAATTAAAATCAATAAGCGAATGAAAAGTCCATCCTTTTTACTACTTCTTGTATTTATCAAAAAACGATTTTTTATCGGATTAATTAATCTTTTGAGTGAGGATGTATCTTAATAAAGTTATACTATCGTAGAGCTACATATTTCTGATGAGATAAATATAGTTTATTTGTTTTGAGAGATCTCCAGGAATACTGCCTTTTTACCACATTTAAGTAAAAGCTTTCTTAAGCTATTTGCTATCCATCTTTACAAAATTCTGTAGTACTTTTTATATTTTTGGCCCTACAATCCAGTTCTATTTTAAGTCGTGTTTCCTAAAAAATGAAACTAAATCTGGCTACTTCGCTATTAATTTTTACATCAGATTTTTCAATGGAGATTAACCTTCGACTTGTGAATGTTCAGTTTTTGTTTTTTTAAATGTTGATAACGACATAGACATCCCTAAAATTGGCTTGAATGTTTTGTAGAGTTAATCATATTTGATAGATGTTGCTTTATCTGAACCTGTCCAAGATTTTACAGCTTCGAATACTTATTTTTACTAAAATGGAGCTTAAAGAGCATCCAATAACAATTTTAACTATTATGCTTTCCAAAAGTCCCGCCCATTTGTTTGGGCTTAAAAGAAATCTTTGAAACTGTCATAGTTATCAACAGCTTTGACAATAATAACTTCAATTAACTCTTTTGCAGTAAATAGTTTTTGGAGAATTTTGAAATATCTAATTAAATGTTTGGAACAATAATAATTAGAAACAAAAAGTAGTTAATCTTGTGTTAACTTGATTCCAAAAAGATTCAAAAACTATTCGAAATCTTCCATGCTATTAAAACCAAAAGAAAACTGAGGGTCGAGTTTTGCAACAGCATCAAAAACTTCCTTAGCTTAACAATTTTTTTTAGCTACGAAATCTTTTGCTTTATCTTATATTTCTTTGATAATATTGTTTTTGAAATAGCTCTAAATTCTTTTTTCAGTGAGATAATAAGCATCAAATTAAAGATCTTATTATGCATCATCTTCTGTAAACTGCTTATAATCTTGTATTGCTTTGTTAAGACTATTATCTTTCGGTGGTTCGATGAAGTAATGGATTATTGAAACTAAAGTTTTTCCATAGTAATCAGCAGCTTCTCTAAAATTTATTATATCATCCCAGTTTCTACCTGATCGAATCACCTTATCGATCTACTGTATAGGTTGCAAAGTAATCATTTCGAGTAGAATGATACCAAGTGAATAGAATTACATCTATAAAGGATCTACTTTGATGCTTAAATTAACCCTGCTAGATTGCATTTGCATGTTTATTTTATAGTAATACTGACTTCTTTTGTTACTTTGGAGACCAGCCTCACTCCATACCCAACTTTTTTATCCTCCTTCGCGTTATTCCAGGAACAAATTGCTAGGTTTTATATTTTGAGGGAATATGTCACTAGGTTTAAGTCTAGCCAAACCCTAAAACATTCTTATAGTAAATTGTCTTATAAACTCTTTGGACATCGTTTTCTTTTCTTTGCGATAAATCCAAAGGAGAGATTGGAGACTCATATGTTGTAATTTCATGACGAAATATAGATTTCCATCCTTGATATCATAAGACTATGGTTTCATGTAGTAGGTAGAACTTGAAAAAAGTTTTCTTATAATAGCTTATTGGGAGGCTTGTAGCTGATAGTTATCGCCTAGAGGTATAATTTTGATAGCCAATTTTTTTTTCGAATCGATTCTTGAGGTACTGATCTCTTTATGATCTGCGAGATAGATAGAGCGTTCGAGGTTGATGGGTCCTGAGTATTCGAAGGCAGTTTTTGCATCAACACGTCGGTCTATTTTGTTTTTGTTAGCGTACATTTTGAAATATAATTTGATACAATTACAGTATATTTTTGATCGAAATAGAAAATAATATAAAAGATGGGAGAAACCTGCTCAGCCTGCCAGGCCAAAAACATTTCTTTAGAAGAAATAAAAGCTATATAAGAAGAAAACAAGCCAGCTTCGGCTACGCAAAAAGTAGTTAGTCAAAAGCCAGATACTTCAGTTAAAGAAACACCGCCCAATAATAAATAATGTGAAGAGAGCAAACGAGGCGAAAAGAGAAAAGAAGTTTCTGTTCTCACCTCTAAGATCAACCAGACTCGGGCTTATCAGAAAATGGGAAGTTTCGCTGTTAAACTTGACTCTATGCCAGATTTTTCGAATGAAATAGTAAGAAAGAAAAAATAATAATTTGGAGTGTTCTAGTACAACAGACTTGACCTTTAAATAGAAGATGCTCAAAAAATGAGTCCTCTAGAATTTTAAAAAAGATATGTTTATGAGGGGCAATGGAAAAATAATTAAAGAAACGGAAGAGGAGTTCAACAATGGAAAGACGGCTCGATCTACGAAGGTTATTGGAAGAACAATGTCGCCTTTGGATATGGTAGACTTATACATGCTGACGGGGATGTCTATATTGGGGAGTGGCTTGATGATCGAGCTTCAGGAAAAGGTATTTTTCTGTATATTTAGGTCGCTATTTTTCATCTTGTGGTGCCAAATATGATGGAGATTGGAAAGATGATAAACAGCATGGTTACGGAGAGGAAACCTGGCCTGACTAAGCTATTTATAAAGGAGATTATTTCAATGGAAAAAAATATGGAAAGGGTACATTTTTATGGGAAGATGACAGCTGTTATGAAGGTGAATTCGTTGAAAACAATATTCAAGGTTTTGGTAAATACATTTGGAAAGATGGTAGGGCTTATGAAGGTTAGTGGAAAAATAACAAAATGGATGGAAAAGGGGTTTTTACGTGGCTTGATGGAAGAAGGTATGAAGGATAATATAAGAACGATAAAAAAGAAGGTTTTGGAATTTTTCATTTTAGAGATAGTAGAATTTATTAAGGGTAATGGAAAAATGGTAGACAACATGGAAAAGGCCTTTTCCGTAAGAAAAACTTAGTCAGATAGGGACTTTGGCAAGATGGAGAAAGAGTTAAATGGATCGAAGATAAGTAGAACGAGGAATCAAAAGTATCTTCTAAGAAATAGATCTAAACATGATGTGTTACAATATTTGTTTTGAATCTATCTTATTGATTTTATCAATATATTAATGGCTTAAGGTGGGATAGGAAACGACCTCGTTTTCAAGGTTATAGTGATTGGTGACTCAGGAGGAGGCAAAAGCTGTCTTATTCAACGTTATTTAACAGACGAATTTTTGGATAATTACGCCATCACATTAGGAGTTTAGTATCACACAAAAATAGTCAAGATCGACGAAAATATTAATATTAAACTCAAGTTTTGGGATACTGCCGGACAATAAGCCTTTAATTCAATTGTGAAAAGTTTCTACAGAAATTCGCACGTCGTAGTGTTTGTCTACGATATCACAAGGTTGTAATTTAAAAATTTAGAAGATAAACTTTCGAAAATTTGGACAGATGGCAGATGCAAGCACTTTAAAATGCACCACAAGAGGCCATTTTTGTTTTAGTGGGAACACACCTTGACTTGGCTTAAAAGTATGAAAACCATGATTTAGTCGTTAGGTTAGTCAGGATTAGGCCAAAAGGTGGATGTAGGAAGCCGATATTAACATATTCTTTTAGACATCTGCGAAAACTGCACAGAATGTAAAGAAGATGTTTGACTAAGTGTGCAGGCAACTTTTAGTTCATCATATAAGTAAACCCCAAACGAATAGTAACGGAGGCACAATATCTCTGGAGCCTGTAGATAAGACAGCAAATTCTTCCTGTTGTTGACTATCAAAAGAGTTTGTGTATCTAACTTCTTTATTTAATTAAAAAGTTGAATTTTAATGCGAGTTTTAGTCTCTTCAATCTTAAATAAAATTACAGTTTCTTGGATACTTTTGATATGATAGATCAGAAAAAATAAATCATTTTTTAGCGAAGATATGGCTATCAACTGCTGGCCTAAAAATTTCATCGTATTTGACTGTCTTAAAAAGCTAACTTTAGTGAAAATTAGATTTATTCCATGCAGATAGCAGAGAATCTCTGACTTATGAAGGTGTTTCTATATTTATTTTGATGTTTCTCTCGCTTAACTGTGAAGAATGCAATTTTTAATCTACCTACTATTTTTTTATTGATTTTTTATCATCACCCAGAGTGGGTAGTGTCTACATATTTTGCAAAATTTTTTCTTTAACGGTCTATGTTTAATTGCTATCTCCCACTTCAACAATCTCTTTTACTTTTGTTTTCAAAGACTACTAAGATCTCGATAGTTCACTCCCTTTTTAACAACCAAGTGATTTTCTGAAAGTTTAGGTCTTGAGACGATCTGATTCTGTTTCCTGGGGAGCAAGATTAATTTAACGAGACAAAGCTTTTTGGATATTTGGAGTTTACTTTTTAATAATTTGGGTATTTGGTGCTGAACGTTGGCAAGAACGTGGAGTGCATTAGTTTCCCATTAAATAGCTTAATAAATATAAGAATATAAATAGAGATGTTGTTTTTATTATACTTTTAACCATACTTGTTATCTATTTCTGATATTCACAAAGCGAACAAAAAATAGTGGTTTTTAGAAGGGTATGAGTTTTTATATATATTTAGAAATAAACGTATTTAAATGATACAGAAATAGCTAACGTCTTATCAATAATTAGTTGACTTTACTCTAAAAAATGCAGGAGTAGTTATCGTTAAATTTTACAACAAGTTAATTTTTGTCTATTTAGTGATTCTGTTCCTTGTAAACTGATTGAACCTTATCTCAATAATTTTGCCAAAGAATACAAAATATCAATCGCAAGTATCTAAGCTGAGAAAAATGATGAAGTTGCATCGAAATTCAATGTCGTAGCTGTACCCACTTTCCTATTAGTTAAAAAATCAGGGGGTGAGATTTAGAAAAACAGTATTGTTACCAGTGCTCATGTATAGAAACTAAAAAAACTATTTTAGGCTGCTTCAGACATAAAAAATGTGAGAAAATGATAAAGTTTTTCTTTTAGAGTATGCTTTTTGGTTAATAATGGTTGAGAATTTTTTAGATGAGCAGAAAATATCAATTGTGTAAAAGGCTGATCTTTTTTCTGGAGATTTTTCTATCAATTCCATATTTGTTTTACAGAATCTATGACTCAGCCTTTTTCAAAGTATTTTATTTCATATCCTCATCAAGATTTTATTTGCTTGAAATCTTTTTCTCTCCCCTCTTCATTATAGAAGACTATTTTATTCTTAACCCATGACTTTGTCTTCCGTTGTTTTCTGATTCGGGCAATCTAACTGTTATAATTCTCAATAATTCTTTTGCTGATTTGGGATGGCTCGCAAAAAGCGAGCCGATTTTATTTTTTAGTTTTTCAAGAGACAGTCTACCGTTTTTATAGATATCTAATTCAAAAATATCGCGGCCTTCACACATTGCAATAGCTATAAACACAACAGTGAAAAGATTTTGAAGTTTGATAACAGTATCTGATAGAAAAAGCTAATCATGAGCGATTTAGCCTAGTTTTGGATGCATTGGAACTTGCAAGTACAAATGAAAGTTATGGACAGATTTTGTCGAAGATAGGCATTCCAAAGGTTAAAACAGTTTGTATGTGCGTTTTTTAGACTACAAAATAGTCGTTTATTATTGCCACATGTATTGAGGTAGGTTACAATGTGAAGCCCGTCCGTTAATGCGGGAAGCATCGAATCTATTTAGATCTACTAAGCTACAGCGGTGGCCATCGTAATGGTCGCTTCGTAGTTTATAGTTTAAGCTTGATTTTGATACATCTTTTCTATTTTTCTTTTATGGCTAGTTTTAGGTTGTAACAACTATACTTTTAGGTCCAGATAAAAGATAAAATATTCTATTTCTTTACAAAAAGTTGAGCGCACTAAGCATTTGTTTTACAAAATCAGCAACTTCTGCATCTGGTATTG
>Ga0194117_10003517_pt1 | contig 15714 bp, 10 predicted proteins | sample TA2MahsurfametaG_FD_160579 | JGI IMG/M metagenome (GOLD analysis project Ga0194117, IMG submission 160579) | Freshwater microbial communities from Lake Tanganyika, Tanzania - TA2015009 Mahale N1 surface | ecosystem: Environmental > Aquatic > Freshwater > Lake | place: Tanzania: Lake Tanganyika...
AAAATTTGAGCCAAGACTTGGATGGAAATATCGAATGAAAGGAGATCAGGCTATTTTCGCAGGCGCAGGTTTACATAGTCAGACTCAGCCTTATTATACCTACATGTATGACCCAGATAACGATGACGTTGCACACAATTTAAAAATGGATTTTTCAAGAAGTGTACATTCTGGTTTGGGTTACGAGAAATCTTTTGGCCCTGGACTGAATTTCAGAACTGAAGCATATTACCAGTATTTATATAATCTCCCAATCAGTTCAGATCCTAATTCTTTCTCCCTGGTGAATGCAGGAGGAGGGTTTTCTCGCGTGTTTCCGAATGGCACACTTGTTAACGATGGCAAAGGCGTAAACTACGGTCTAGAATTTACACTTCAAAAGTACTTTAGTAAAAGCTTCTTCTTCATGTTTTCCGCAAGTATATACGATTCAAAATACTTAGCGAGTGATGGCAAATGGCGCAATACTTCATACAAAGGAGCTAATATTGCTGATAATATTGACTTATCTTATGTTTGGAATGTACTAGCAGGTAAAGAATTCAATATCGGAAAAAAACATGTAATTGGTGTTGGAACAAAAATTACACGAGCTGGTGGACGTAGATATGGACTGGTAGATATTCAGCAAACAATGGATTCCAAAGAAATCTTATTTCAAGATTCACTGTTCAATGAATTGACGTTTGCAGATTATTTCCGCGTGGATTTGAAAATTAACTGGAGGATGAATACCAAAAAATTAACACATGAATTTGGCTTAGATTTGGTTAATTTGCTGAATACAAAAAACCTGCTGAGCTTAGCTTATGCACCATCGCTGGATCCTTCTGTTGTAAATTCGCCAAATTATTTTCCGGTCGCTAAGAAGACCCAATTGGGAAGATTACCTATCTTTTATTATAAAATTGATTTTAAGGTAGCCGGTAAGAAAGAGTGAAACTTTCGGATATTGGAATATTAATAGACAAGAAGAATTACGCTGAAAGTAGCGTAATTCTTCATTTTTACATGCAAGGTCTAGGAAGGCAACACTTCATTTATAAAGGTGCAAAAAAGAAAAATAAACCTTTATTACCCATTGGTATCTATGAAATCACTTATGCCAAGCGACCCGATAGTGATTTGGGAATTATTCAAGAAATAACACGCGTATCTGGATTGAACGAAATTTACGAGCATCCACAAAAATCACTAATTGCCTTTTTTATTGCGGAAATATTGAAATCAAGTTTAAAGCAAAGCCACGAAGATAGCTCTATGTTTCACTTCTTGAGAGAAGAAATTGTTGCTCTTGAAGTGTGCCAAAATTTATTTTGTTTTCCACTACAATTTTTAGCAAAATTCATTGCGCTGTCCGGTTATATGCCGCAGGTAGGGCAAGAAAACGGGAGTTTTTTTGATCTTCAAAAAGGGGCTTTGGTTCCGTACGCATCCAGTAGCACCATCCAACTCTCAACTTCTCAAGTATCACAACTAGCGTTCTTATTCAATGGTGGTGTTGACGATTATCTTGAAGATAAATCGACCGTTCGGCAAAACTTAGATTTGTTGATTGATTACTGTGTCGTTCATGTCCCAGGATTTCAAGTAAAAACAACCCGAGAGATTATTCAAGACATTCTATACACTTAAAATCCAAGCAGAAAGGATTCAAATAAAAATGCCAACGATTCAAAGGCTTTAAAACTCAATTCCTCGTAAGTGTCAAAAATATCATGGTAATGTTTGTTGGGTCCCATGGTGTAAATGAAAAATGCAGGAACGCCTGCTTCTGTGAAAAAATAATGATCTGAATTTGCCGCAGGCCCCCTTGATTTAACGATAGGTACTGCATTTATTTTCTTATTCAATTTCACTAAGCGCCTGAACTCCTTGGGAAAAAGCGTGGCATTCACTGCTGTGATTCCTTCTTCACCACTTCCCATAATATCAAGGTTCAATTGAAATCGTATATCTTTTAAAGGAGTTGGTGGATGTTTTACCATGAATGCGGAGCCCAGTAAGCCGACCTCTTCTCCGGCAAAAGCAACGAACAGCACATTGTATTTTCTTTTCTTTTTTTCCTTCAATCGCATGGCGAGTTCTACCAACATGGCGACACCGCTTGCATTATCATTTGCCCCTGGGAAATAACATACGGACCCCATTCTGCCCAGATGATCGTAATGCGCACTCACCAAAAGCGTCTTTTTTGTTGCTTTAGTGGCAGGAAGATAACCCATCACATTCATTGCTTGGTGATTTTGTTTAAACATATTATGTACCGCTAAATGAACTGAGGTGGGCTTCTCATAAAGTGTGTCCTGAAGTTGTAAGTAGGCATAACTCTGTTGGTTTTGGCCAACGGACCACGTAAACTTGTCATTTACCAGTTCAATCACTGGACGGTAATTTGCAATTTGTTGAAGCCGTTTTCTCACCATTTTCAAGGAATCTCCTTTAAACAGCGTTGAATTAACAACCACCACACATTTCGTAGGGAGCGATTCAATATACGTCGATAGTTGGACATCATCTTGGAAAACTTCTTCTCTTGATAATTCTTTGGTCATAAATTCACCAAAAGCTGAACCCGAAGATGGATGAACTATAAAACCTTTTCCAGGTTGAATGCATGCAGTGCCAATTGTTAAGCGACAGGAATCGGGAAAGGTATTAACCGAAAATTTAAAGGGTTGAAAATAGGTTCCGTTGCTTGGACTTAATCCAATATTTCGAAATGTTGTTTCAATATATGCAGCTGCCTTGGTGTCCCCTTCGTTAACATATCCTCTACCGTGTAAGCCGGGTGCACACAAGGAATCAGCAAAAAGCAACACTTCTTTTCGCTGAGCATGTAGCCCAAAATAAACAAAAAGTATGACTAAACTACTGATCCAGCTTGTCTGCATGACGCTGACAAATGCGTTCAACAAAATCTTCAACGACCTCGTTGTCCATTTCCCAATGTAAATCCTCCGCATAGGTAATAAGTATGCCTCTCGCTTCGGACATGGTAGACGTGGCCTCCAATGATTTAACCGCTTTTGCAAAGGCATCACTCGATCCGTCGAATAAAGAATTTATGAAAAGTAATTTATCGTTTAAGGTAAAAGAACCGATTAAAGTTTCTAGTTTTTCAAGTGAGGTTTTTGCTGCAATCACCTTTTCCAATGACTTAAACTCCATTTCCTTTGCTGATGTAACGTAATTGGTTGCTTCAGCCGGCTCCTCTTTCGTTAGATCTAATGTTGAAGCGCTTTCCTCACTCTGCTGAGAATCTTCATCCATTTGTGTTTCTGATGAAGGTTCTTCGATTAATTCATCCGTAGATTCTTCCATTTGCTCATCATTTTTAGAGGGTGCTTGATCCTCCTCATCTTCGGATGAAGCTATTTTCTCGTCTACTGAATCCTGAGCCTCATCCTCAAAAGATAATTCGACTACACCTTGGGTTTCAATTGGTTTTTGGACTACTGTATCGATAATTAATTCGCGTGGATTTGGCTTATATTCCACAGGTTGCTCAATCTCCTCGGCAACAATTAAATCCTCAGCTATATCTGTGCCAGTTGCTTCCTCTCCCTCCGTTTCTTCTAAATTCAAATCAATGGGTTTTTCAATCTCAGTAGTATTTTCAGATGACAAAGAATCCAATACAAGATCTACGGGAGTGTGAATGCGCTCTGGAAATATTTGCTGCTCGTATAATTTAAAACGCACGACTAATAATTTTTCCTGCACCTCTCGTGCTGTTTGCACCAATTCATCCATCTCAAGGCTGGAAATTGACCCATTTTCTAGTTTTTTTATTCCTTCTTCAAGCTTTTTTAATAACGATTTCATACAAAATTTTTTCAACAAAAGTTATAAGATGTTAACCAGGAGTTTGATTAACGAAATAAACTACCGATTTTCGAATTCAAATTTAGAAAACTAGAGAACAGTTTAGACATGTTTTTCTTTTTTTTCTTCATAATGATTGTTAACAAACAAAATAGATATGTTTTTAGAACAATTTCCAAGTGAAGGGAGGCAGAACGGATGGATAGAAATAGTCTGCGGATCGATGTTTTCAGGAAAAACTGAAGAACTCATTCGGCGGATTCGCAGAGCAGAATTTGCAAATCAGTCACTGATTATGTTCAAGCCAGAAATAGACAATCGGTACAGTAAAGATAAAGTTGTCAGTCATCAAGGAACCGCCTTCCAGGCTATTCTTGTAAAAAAATCAAGTGAGATTTTAGATCAGTGGAATAAAGAACATGTTGTGGCCATTGACGAGGCACAATTTTTTGACGAAGAACTTGTCGCTGTTTGTAATCATCTTGCCAATCAGGGAGTACGTGTCATTCTTGCTGGTTTAGATATGGATTTTCAAGGCGTTCCTTTCGGACCAATGCCAAAACTTTTAGCGGCAGCAGAATATGTTACAAAAGTTCACGCGATTTGCGTTTCTTGTGGTAACTTAGCTCAGTTTTCGCATCGAACGGTAGAGGATTCTGGTCAGGTATTGGTTGGAGCCGTGGATAAATACAGGCCTTTGTGTCGTTCGTGCTATTGTAAAGCAACCCATTGAAATTAAATTTAACGCTTTCTGAGTTTTTTAGCCGCGTAAAAGGGCTGAAAGTCATAGGTTCGTCTTCCTCCTTTGTTGATGAAGTAGTTTATGATTCACGTAAAATTATAAGCTCGAAGAGCCAAGTCTTTTTTGCATTGAAGGGAGATTTTCGCGACGGCCATGCGTTTGTTGAGAACGCCTATGAGAAGGGAGTGCGATTGTTCGTAGTTCAACAGATGCTCGAGCTAAAAAGCGATGCCTGCTACGTTCTCGTTGACGATTGCTTAAAATCCCTTCAGCATTTAGCGAAAACACACCGTGCTGCGTTCAATATTCCCGTTGTTGCCATTACAGGAAGTAGCGGTAAAACTACAGTCAAAGAATGGATTTATCATTTGGTGAAGGGCCAAGTGCATGTCACGCGAAGTCCCAAAAGTTATAATTCTCAATTGGGCGTCGCTTTATCCTTACTCACGATAAACGAGGAGACAGAATTAGCACTTATTGAGGCGGGAATATCCGAACCCGGGGAGATGGCAGTATTGGCGGATATGATTCAACCAACCATTGGAATACTCACCAATATAGGATCGGCTCATTCAGAAAATTTCGAAAATCGCACGCAACACCTCAGGGAGAAACTTGACTTGTTTTCGCGTGTACTAACCATATACAGTTTGGAAGATTACAATGACCTTGCTCTTCTGAATAAAAACCTAGAGGTCATTACCGAAAAAAGTATGGAAAAGAGTATTGAGCTTCTCCCCTTCAAAGATAAGGCAAGTAAAAACTCTGCCATGCTGGCAATCGGTTTCGTTGAACGTTATTTTCGCTTGGATGTCGAAAAAATAAAATCTTTACCTCGATTGGCCTTACGACTGGAAACTTTCGAAGGGATAGATAATTCTCTGATTATTAATGACTCCTACAATCTTGATCTTGATTCTTTGAAAATTGCATTGGAATACCAATTAAGTATTTCACAAGGAAGAGAAAGGGTTGCTCTCATAGGTTTAAATGAAGATGATCAAGCTGTAATGAAGCGTGTCTATGAAATAATCAATCAATTTCAACCAATTGATGCGCATGTTTACAGCGGAGAAATCAAGCTCTCAACGATACAATTGAAAGATTCAGTGATTTTGCTTAAGGGTCAGCGTGCAAAACAGATGGAAAAACTCGCGCAAAAACTCAAATTAAAACATCACAAGACGCAATTGGCGTTTAATATGACTGCAATACGTCATAATCTGAGTATTTTTAAAAGTAAGTTAGCTTCATCTACAAAAATCCTTTGCATGGTGAAGGCACAATCTTATGGCGTTGGACTTGAAAAAATGGGGAGTTTTTTAGAAAAATGTGGCGCAGATTATCTCGGAGTGGCCTATTCAGACGAGGGCGTGGAACTAAGAAAATCAGGTGTAAAATTGCCCATTTTGGTGATGAATCCAGAGGAAGACGCTTACGAAAACTGTGTACTCTATAACTTAGAGCCCGCCGTATATTCTCAAGAACAATTGGAAGAATTAATTTCGGAACTCATTTACCTAGGCGCAGAGCGCATGCCCATACACCTTAAAATCGATACGGGTATGCATAGACTGGGCATGAAGCCTGAGGAATTATCTGAGGTTCTGGAAGTGATTCAAGCGCAACCAGAAATACAATTAAAAGGAGTTTATTCTCATTTAGCAGCTGCAGATTATCCCTCAAATCATCTATTTACAGCGCAACAAATCGAATTGTTCAAGTCGTGTGTTGAGCAGATTCAATCATACAACAGCGATGTTATTTTTCATTTATGTAATTCAGAAGGCGCCCTTCATTTTCCATCTGCTCAGTTCGATATGATCCGTGTAGGTATTGGGTTGTATGGGATAAGCAAGGACCCTGTAATTTCCGAACAATTGAAACCTGTCTTGGAATGGAAAAGTGTTGTTTCTCAGGTAAAAGAAATACCAGCAGGAGAATCTGTGGGTTACGGAAGAAGTTATTTGGCAGAAAAAAACACGGTTATTGCCATTGTTCCGGTAGGCTATGCGGATGGATTTCGACGCAACTTGAGCAATGGAAAAGGTGCGGTATACTTAAAGGGACAGCGTTGTGAAACCGTTGGACGCGTTTGTATGGACATGATAATGGTGAATACCACCGGTTTAGACGTAAAAGAAGGAGATGAAGTGGAAATTATCGGCGAACATCAGAAAATTGAACAATTAGCTCAAGCAATGGAGACAATCCCTTATGAAGTGCTGACAAGTCTTTCCAAACGAGTCTATAGAACCTATTTTGAAGAGTAACGTATTATACTTTAAATTTTAAAGAATGAAAAATTTAGTAGCACTTATATTTTGTTTCGTGACCTTTTCTTTTCTAGCACAAACAATTTCGAAAGATTCAATTTATGTCATTAAAAAAGCGAACGGTGTAGAATTGATCGGAAAGCTCATAAGTGATGACGGACGTGAAGTTCTCCTAATGACTGACAAAATGGGTAAAGTGTACATTTCGAAGTCTGATATAATATCCATGAAGTTAATTGAGGAAGGAGATATGGTCAATGGTGAATATATTGAGGAAGGCCCTTTTACCACACGCTATTCTTTTACCACAAATGCTTTTCCGATAAAACAAGGAGAAAATTACGCAATGATTAATCTCTACGGTCCTGAAATTCATTTTGCCGTAACCGATAGATTGAATTTAGGGGTCATGACAACTTGGTATGGTAGTCCATTCGCCTTAGCAGGAAAATACACCCTCCCAACAAATATGAAGAAAAATTTAAATTTTTCAATCGGCGGAATAGCGGGAAGTTCAGCATTCTTAAATAGTTTCAAAGGGTATGGAGCACTAGGTTTCGGAATTGGAACGTATGGTACACGCAAATTGAATGTGTCCATTGGCTTGGGTTATTCTCATTTTTCGAGTTTCGGTACAAAGGAACTTATTAAAAGTGGTACCTACACTATTGACACGAATACATACGAGTATGATTATAAATACGAAAATGTGAGGCCCGGAAGGACTGGAGGCTTGGCGATTTCAGCAGGCGGATTTGTAAAAATTGGAAAGAAAACAGGATTTGTCATGGATATTTTATACCTGGATATGACGAACAAAACGACAACAAATGAACTCACTTCGACAGGTTCTGACCAAAATGGGTATGAAATTAAACAAGTAACAAAAAAAGACCAATCCTACGCAACCCATGTGCTCATCGTAATGCCCGGAATTAGGGTGCAAGGAAAAGAGAATTCTGCCTTTCAATTCAATTTATCGGGTGTGTCGCTTCGCTTTTCAAATCCAGATGCTTTTTTTAATGGAAGTTTAACCTTCCCACTTCCATCTTTTAGCTGGTTTTATAAGTTTTAACTGAATGAAACGAGACATTCAGCAAGTACTTTTTCAACTGATAAAACAGAAAATTGGAGCAACAGATTCTATTGGAAATGTATTGAGTGAAATTTTACATCTCTCCACTGATGCCGTTTACCGACGTTACCGTGGTGAAACTAGCTTAACGGTACAAGAAACGCAGCGCTTGTGTAAACATTTTAATATTTCTTTTGATCGCCTAATTGAAACGGGTGAGGGACAAGTGATGTTTAGCTTTCCTCCATTCAAAAATTACGATTTCAGTTTGGAGACTTATTTAGAAGATATTTTGGCTTCATTGCAGCAAATGAAACTATTGAATCAAGGAGAATTTATCTTTTCTATCAACAATAGCAACCTTTTTCAATTGATGAATTTTCCGCAATTGGTTCGTTTTCGCTTATTTTTTTGGGCAAAATCGCATCTTCAAATTCCAGAATATCAAGGATTAAAGTTTAAACACGATAAACCTACACCAAAGGCGTTTGAATTGGGCAAACAAATTCTTCAAACCTACAATTCGCTTCCATCTATTGAGATTTACGACCTTGAATTCATGCGAGGCTTTATGCGTCAAATACATTATTATTACCGCGCTCAATTGTTTGATGATCCGAGTTATGCGGTCTTTTTATGCGATCGCGTCTACGCACTCATTGAACACATGAAGGAGCAGGCAGCCGAAGGCAAAAAATTCATTTATGGTACAAGTGCTCCTGCATTCGGGAACGAGGTGTCCATATACTTAAACGAAACAATCAATACCGATACCACTTTCTACTATACGAGCAAAGAGGCAACAGGAATTTTCATTAATCACAATGTAATGAATTACCTTCACACTGCCGATCCTGCTTATGTTTCCGATACAAAACAAGTCTTGGATAAACAATTGGCCAATTCAAGCTTAATTTCGACGGTCAACGAAAAAGAACGCAACCACTACTTTGGCGAGATTCAAAAGATGATAATTTACTTCAAACGTAAAATAGAAGACGACTTAAATGTTCCTATCTAGAGTTGCGATATTCACAACTGCCTATTACTATCTTTCTGTATTCAATTTAATTAGGTAAAAATTAGGTCCTACATTTGTCTTATAATTTATAAAACGAAAGAACATGAAAAAAATGTTAGTAGGTGCTTTCTTTACCATTGGCACCTTATTTTTAGCACGGGCGCAGAATGATTTTTCCATCGCCGCTGCAAACCCAAATGTGAATGGTGTTGCACTTTCAGGTGAGAGTGGAGCCAAAATGATCCGATTGGAGCTCATTCGAATCGGGAAATACAAAGTATACGATGAATTTGATATGGCCGACGTGATCAAAGCCAATCCTGAATTTCAATCAAACTGCTACGGTCAAACTTGCCTGGTAAAACTGGGCGAGGAACTCAAAACAGATTTCGTAATTTGCGGAAGTATTGATGGGCTGTCTAATAAAATTGTGTTGACACTAAAAATTATCAATGTTAAATCAAAAAGCATTGAAAAATCGGCAATTAAGGAATTTGCAAACCAACCCAACGAAATACAACGCATGATTGAAATTATGATAAAAGAAATGCATTCCGTGGAGGTAGACAAGGTGTTAATGGAACGGTTGGCCTTTAAAAACGATATCATTACCTCAAATAATGTTGGAAAAGTAAACAATTCCGGTCCAAGAATTGGAATTGCAGGCGCTGTTGGATCTGTTTATGAATTTGCGACACGAAGTAAGGCAATGGGGGGCTTAGATATACTTCCTGCAGTAAGCATGATTGGCTATCAATTAGAAGGCCAATACGTTGGAACGGAGAATTTCTCTGCTCTTGTTGAAGGACTTATAAATATTTCCGGGATAGAACAAGGTCAATTCATCCCAACATTTACCTTGCTGAACGGTTTCCGTTTTGGAAAAGGGAATTGGGAAATTTGTTTCGGACCAGGCTTTGGTTTAAAAAGAAGACTTCAAGGTTTTGAGGACACGCGCAATGAGTTTGGAGCAGGTGGTGATTTCTGGTTCGTTTGTCCCGATGGCGAAGGACAATTATGTAATGGTGAGAACCTAGAAAATACGCTAAAAGACGGCAACGGGATCCCGGTTACACAAGATCAATTAAGTAATTACGGATATGCTTTGACATCGATAGCGCACAGAAAAGGTATAACGTCCCTGAATACAACATTTGTAATTGCCGTTGGTCGCACCTTCCGAGCGGGGGCACTCAACATTCCTGTAAACCTATTTTACTCCTCTCAAAGCAGAGGTGGTTTTGCAGGATTAAACGTCGGTTTCAATATTGCTAAGAGTAAAAAAGTATTAAACCCAGGGCGATAGCCCGAATGTAAAAACTGAACCTTGAAAAAGTTTATTTGGTTTCTTTCGTTTCTTATGATGCTGCTTTCCTGCACCGTGCAGGAGCGGTATCATAGGAGAGGATATACGATTGATTGGCACAGAGTAAGCTTAAATAAAGGTAATTCAAAAACTGTCGCCTCCCCTTCAAATGACCCGGAGCTGGCTTCAAATAACACGGTACTTCAGCTCGCGACGGAACAAAATTACAATGATTCAACTCCTGAAATAGCTGATTTCCAAGCAGTCAAGGCCACAGAACCAACAGATTCGATTGAAAAAGTTTTAAAACGCAAACGCTTCAATCGAAATTTACTTTGGGCATCAATAGGGGCAATTGGAATTGGAGGCCTAATGAATTACCTCAATTTTACGAATAATCAAGTTGATCCAAATTATTCAAGTACAAATGACTATAGAAACTATCGAGTAGCATCTCAAATTAGCTACACAGCAGGCGGAATCGGACTCTTCTCCTGGTTAATAAAACGAGGTGTAGAGGACACGCGCAACAACCAAGAAGTTATTATAGAAAACAATGAAAACAATATTGTTTATGATACGACGAACGTTCAGGAAAATGTCGTCATTCAACAAAATGAAAATACAAACAATCAATCGAGTGAGAATCTTAAATTAGCCAGCTCTCAGGCAAATGCCAGTGTATTACTTGCGGTTCTGGGAGTTCTAACCACGCTCTTATTTGGATTGGGTTTAATTCTTTGTATTGTCGCTATATACCAAGCAAACCGTAGTATTAAATTAGCTCCAAATGCTCCTTCGGCAAGGACAGCATTAATCGGTAAACGTGTTGCACGCAACTGGTTAATAGTTCTTGGCACATTATTAGGAATTGTTTTAGCGCTAATTTTAATTGCATTTATGTCTTTTTAAATTTCTCTCATGAAATTATTTGTTTTTCCATTGGATGGTTTTCCTTCACCGTAATGACTTTCAAATAGTTGGGTGAGATCATTTAAAACAAAGGATTGGTAAATTCCTATCTGTAAAAAATAAATTAAGTCATTTAAGAATTTCTTCCTCTCCAGAACTAATATTCACCTAATTACCGGAACATTTTCTTTTTTTCTTTGTAATTTTGTTAAATACATAGATCATGAACAATAGAGTTGAAGCGGCATTAAACGATCAAATTAAAAAAGAAGCATCGTCCTCACAGTACTATCTCGCGATGGCCTCTTGGGCGGAAAATAATGGGCTTAATGGAACAGCAAAGTTTATGTATGCCCATTCAGACGAAGAACGTTTTCACATGCTTAAATTGGTGAAGTTTGTAAATGAGCGTGGCGGATCGGCGATTATTCCATCCGTTGATCAACCACCAGTTAAATTTAAGGATTTGAAAGATATGTTTGAATGCTTGCTCAAACATGAAATTGGTGTTACGGCCAGTATCAATAATCTTGTCGACATTTGTTTACAAGAAAAAGATTACACGACTCACAATTTTGTTCAATGGTATGTTTCAGAACAACTTGAAGAGGAAGCCTTGGCAAGAACAATCTTAGATAAACTTAAATTGATCGGTAGCGACAATAGCGGTTTATACATGTTTGATCGCGATTTAGAAAATGCAGTCATTCAACCTGCAAACCAAGTGAAAGCAGGAACCTAATCCTTGCAAGTGCGCACTCTATTTCTTTGGTTGATTTTTTTGATCTCCCTACAGGTTAGCGCCCAAGGTAATTACACATTCAACAATTTCACCATCACCAATGGGCTTTCGCAGAGCTTTGTAAATTGCATCATTCAAGATGAAACAAGTGCTTTATGGATAGGCACACAAGACGGATTAAATCGTTTTGACGGTAAAGATTTCGAAATTTTCTATGCCGGAGAAAATGAGGGCATTGAAAGTAATTTTTTTAAATGTGCAGAGAAAACAGAAGATGGACGGTTGTGGTTTGGCACTTCTGCGGGCCTGGTTACATTTAATCCCAAAAGTGATAAATTCAAATCCTACAGCGTAAACAGACAAAAGGTTATGCAGGTCGAGAGCATAACGAAAGACATAGATGGAAATTTAATTCTTGGAACTGTTGAATTTGGAGTGGTTCGGTTCAACACACAGTCTGGGAATTTTGATTTTCCTTTCCGCTCCTTTCCGGCATCTAAAATACATTTGGTACTAGGGTTAAGTAACGGAAATCTATTGGTGGATACGGAGGATAAAGGACTATTTTTAATTCCCAAATCAGATAAAAATATTATCCCTCTTCCCATAAAAAGTAAAAATGGAGATGCCGTTTCCATTTTGAAATTAGTTGAACGATCAAAATACGAGGTTCTTATTGGTACAAATCAAGGCATTTACACCTTAAACCTCCAAAAACAAGCAGTAACTCCTTCCTTCCCTGAACTTGACAAATTTGGTTGGTTGAGTGTTACGGATATTCACGCATTTAATGAGCAACTTTTTGTTGCCACTGCCAGAAACGGATTGTTTAATATTAATGAAAATGCAATTTACAACAGCACAGAGGACCTCTTTCAAAAAAATGCCCTATTATTTAATGCGCTTACTGATTTATACGTTGATAATAACCAAAAAATCTGGATTGGTTCGGAGAGGGGAATTTCAAGTTTCGATCCCATGCGCTCTAGTTTCCTTAGCGTTGGCCCGTCGGGAAATTTAAAAAAGGGCTTACCCTCCCCAAATGTCTGGAGTTTTAGTGAAGACCCGAGCGGCAACTTTATTTTTGTAGGAACCGATGTGGGTGTATCAAGGTACGATCGACGTACAGCAATGTTCAGTCAATTCCCCCGTTCGAACCAAAGCGATAGTGATAGAAAAAACGAGAAAGAGGTTGTATTGAGTATTTACAGCATCACCAAAGACAAGGCTTTGGTAGGTTGCTTCGATGGTTTATATGAATTATCAGTAACAGGAAATACATACCGCTATTCCAAGATAACCTTTGCAGACAGCGATAATGAGAGGAAACATGAGCGTATTTATTCCATTGTCCCCTTTAAGGATCAGGACTATTTTTTGGCAACAAAGGGAGGGGTTGTTCTCTATAATTTGAAGACACGTAAAGCTCAATTTTTTGAACATGATCGCAAAAATTTAGAAGAAACCATTGGTATCGGAATTTGCAGAGTTATTCACAAGGATATTCGTGGAAATTTTTGGTTCGCAACAAGCGGGGGCGGATTGAATGTATTAACTGAGGAAAATGGAGAATTGAAAATAAAACCACATCCTATAAATTCGAAATTTATAACAAAAATTAAAGATTATGTTTCTACGATTGTCTCCTTGAAAAAAGATGAGTTGTGGCTAGGTACCACTGGATCTGGGCTAATTCATTTGAAGCTCCAGACTGGACAAATTTCGATCTACAACAATAAAAATGGGTTACCAAATAATGTCATTTACGGATTGCTTACAGACGATAAGAATAACCTTTGGTTAAGTACGAATCGTGGTTTAGCCTTTTTCGACCCATTGTCAAATCATATCGTCACCTACAAGGAGGTTAATGGATTAGTGAGTAATGAATTTAATTCAAATGCTTATTTCAAATCAAAAAATGGAGAATTATTTTTCGGGGGAATCAATGGTTTTAACCATTTTTCGCCATCAAACCTCTCCAAACCAACCGAGAAAATACGGGTTATACTGAGTAAGCTTAAATTGGGAGAAAAATGGGTGCAGCCCGGGGAAGATTCACCACTCAAAATCACTCTCTCCAACACTGAAATACTCGAATTAGACTACAACCAACGGTCATTCACTGTTAAATTTCATACCAATGACCTCAACAATACTCCATTGGTAAATTACAAATACATTTTAGAGGGGACGGATGAAGGCGAAAAATTTATTGGTTCCAATAATGAGCTTTCTTTTAATGCACTATCCCCAGGAGATTATGTATTAAAAGTTTATGCGCGAGTTGGGGAGGCTCCGTGGTCTGAGCCCACAAAGCTAAAAATAGTAATTAAAGCTCCTTTTTGGTTATCTTGGTGGTTTTGGTCATTAATAGCCTTATTTTTACTACTTTTTACGTTATTTCTTTTTAAAAGACGCATTGCTTCTGCACGTCAGGAACAAGTTGAATTGGAAATGACAATAGCGCACAGAACAAAAGAGATCCGCTCACAAAAAACACAAATTGAAGCGCAGAATAAACGAATTGAAGAAGAAAAAGATAAGGTATTGGAGCAACAAGAGTTGTTGCAAATTGAAAAGGATAAAACAGAACAATGGTTAACGAATACTTTACCCACTGAGGCGGTGATAACGTTAAAAAGAAAAGGCAAGGTACCTGCGCAAGCATTTGAAAGAGTAAGCGTATTATTCACAGATGTTGTCGGCTTCAGTAAAATTTCTGAAACCATGACACCACATCGCTTGGTCACAAAATTAGACGTGCTCTTTCGAAAATTTGACGAGATCATAGAGGCAAATAAATTAGAAAAAATAAAGACGATCGGTGACGCTTACATGTGTGCAGGTGGAGTACCGACTGAAAACTCAACAAATCCAATTGATGCATGCTGCGCGGCCTTACAAATTCAGGCCTACATGTCCAAGCTAAAATATGCTGCAATCGCCAACCACCAGGACTATTGGGAGATACGTTTGGGAATAAATACGGGCCCATTAACCGCAGGAATAATAGGGAATTTACGCCTTGCCTACGATATTTGGGGGCCCACGGTAAATCTTGCGCAACGCATGGAAATGTTGGGCGAACCCGGGATGGTAACCATTACAGGTGCTACATTTAATTTTATCGAGCCTTTTTTTGAATGTGATTACAAAGGAAAAGTTCAATCAAAAGCGAAAAAATGGGTGGAAATGTATGTGGTGAAAAGTATTAAACCAGAATTATCAATGAACGGAGAAGGCCTTTATCCTAATGCCCGATTCGATGAGATCAAAAAACTTCACCATTATTCGAGCATCAAATACTATAAAGCAGAACATCACGTAATGAAAATTCTTGAAAAAAAACTTTCAGATAACTACTATTACCACTCGATTCATCATACCAAAGATGTTGTTCATGCTGTGGAACGAATAGCGTTGAGTGAGGGCGTTACTGATGAGAGTTTATTTTTGTTAAAAACCGCAGCAATATTTCACGATGCCGGATTCATTGAACAATACGATAATAATGAGGAGATTGGGGCAAGAATGGCAGCAGAAATCCTGCCTAAATATGGTTATTCTGAACAACACATAAAGACAATTAAAGAACTCATCTATGTGACAGCAATTCCTCACAAACCCTTGAATAAAATCCAAGAAATTATTTGCGACGCCGATTTGGATTACTTAGGCCGAGATGACTTTGACGAAATTGCGGACAAATTGAGAAGAGAACTACGTGAAATGGGGAAAATTCAAAGCGACAGGCAGTGGGACGAAATTCAGCTAAGGTTTTTAAAACAGCACCAATATTTCAGCCAAAC
>Ga0194117_10003519_pt1 | contig 15713 bp, 18 predicted proteins | sample TA2MahsurfametaG_FD_160579 | JGI IMG/M metagenome (GOLD analysis project Ga0194117, IMG submission 160579) | Freshwater microbial communities from Lake Tanganyika, Tanzania - TA2015009 Mahale N1 surface | ecosystem: Environmental > Aquatic > Freshwater > Lake | place: Tanzania: Lake Tanganyika...
CGAGGGTGGGCTTATCGATGCAGGCACGCGAAAAGATGCCGCGCCCGCGCATGCCGCGCAGGTGGCTGATGCTGGTGAGCTTCACCAGGTTGCGGTAACCCACCACGTTCTTGGCGAGCACCACTAAGTGGTAACGGCGCTCCTTCTTCGGTGGATTGGGGTCATCAATGGAGCCGTTGATGACATACATCTCGTTGCCGATGATCGGCTTCACCGAGGTGCCCTTGCACAGCTTCAGGAGCTCAATGGCGCCATACATCACCCCGTGATCGGTGAGCGCCAGGGCGGGCATGCCCAGCTCCTCGGCCCGCTTCACCATCGCCGGCAGCTGACTGGCCCCATCCAGGAGGCTGTAGTCGCTGTGGTTATGGAGCGGAACGAAAGCCAAAGGCGGCGGCGCCGGAGCGATGCAGTGGCCCCAGGCTAAGGGGCCAACACCAGATGTAGTGCTTTCAGGGCACCAGGGCGGCTTCAGGACGCTTGGTCATCACCTGGGCCGCCTGCTCGTAATTCCAGGCCACCTGCAGCAGCCGCTCTTCCTGCAGCACCCCGGTGATCAGCTGAACACCAATGGGCAGGCCCGTCGAATCGAAGCCGCAGGGCAGGCTGATGGCGGGCAGGCCGGCCATGTTCGCGGGGATCGTGAGCAGGTCTGCCAGGTACATGGCGAGGGGATCCTCGCTATGGGCGCCGAAGCCGAAGGCAGTCGTGGGAGACGTGGGGGTGAGCAGCACATCGACTGATCCGAAGGCGCGATCGAAATCGCGGCGGATCAGGGTGCGCACCTGCTGGGCCTTCTTGTAATAAGCATCCACATACCCGGCCGAAAGGGCATAGGTGCCGATCAGGATGCGGCGCTTCACCTCATCACCGAAGCCTTCGGCGCGGCTGCGGGAGGTCATCTCCGCCAGGCTGGCTGCATCAGCGGCGCGGTAGCCGTATTTCACGCCGTCGTAGCGGGCCAGGTTGGCCGACGCTTCGGAAGGAGCGATCACGTAATAGGTGGCGATGCCGTCGTTGAAGCGGGGGCAACTCACCTCGACAAGCTCACAACCCAGCGCTTCCAGCTGAGCGGCCGCAGCCATCACAGAAGCCTTCACGGCCGGGTCGAGGCCTTCAGCCTCGAAGCACTCGCGCACGATGCCCACCTTCAGACCAGCCACCGGTTGCTGCAGGGCAGCGCGGTAATCGGGAACGGGGGCCTTGAGACAGGTGGAATCGCGAGGATCTTCACCAGCAATCACCTGCAGCAGCTCGGCTGCATCGGCCACATTGGTGGCAAATGGGCCCACCTGGTCGAGGGAGCTGGCGAACGCCACCAGGCCGTAGCGGCTCACGCGGCCATAGGTGGGCTTCAAGCCCACCACCCCACAAAAGGCAGCGGGCTGGCGAATCGAGCCGCCGGTATCCGAACCGAGCGAGCCCACGCACTCACCCGCTGCAACGGCTGCGGCGCTGCCGCCGGAACTGCCGCCAGGAACCTTGTCGGTGTTCCAGGGATTGCGGCTGGGTCCGAACACGGAAGTCTCGGTGGAGCTGCCCATGGCGAACTCATCGAGATTGGTCTTGCCGAGCAACACCGCACCCGCATCCCAGAGGCGGGAGGTAACAGTGGATTCGTAGGGCGGAACGAAGGTCTCCAGCATGCGGCTGGAGCAGGTGGTACGAACTCCGCGAGTGCAGAGGTTGTCCTTAATGGCCAGGGGAACACCCGCTAGCGGCGGCAGCAGTTCACCGACGGCGCGGGCGGCATCAATGCGATCGGCGTCGGCGCGGGCGCGCTCCGCGGTGACCTCGGTGTAGGCGTTGATGCTGGGCTCAACCGCCTCCATGCGGCTGAGGTGGTGATCGGTGAGCTCGCGGGCGGACACCTCGCCGCGCTTGAGCTGCTCGCGCCACTCGGCGATCCCCATCAACCCTGCTGCAATTCCAGGGGTTGACGCTATCAGTCAGCACTGATGGTGAACGGCTCGTCGCGGCGGGTGCGCAGCAGCGCGTGGTTGATCTCCCCTGCTCCCTCACTGCGTAGGTCCGCCAGGAAAGGAGGCAACGCCTCCTCGAGGCTGCTGCGCCGGACGTAAGGGCCGAACCAGTAGGTGACATCCGGCTGGCGGGTCTCCACCCGAGCCCACCAGGCCAGACCAAGCCCGTTAGCAACGCTGCGCAGGGGCTGGAACAGGGTGGTCATCGGGGCGGTGGGCAGTGGACTCATTGTGGCGGCGAAAGGGCCGTGCGCAGCATCGGCGGCCCGGATGTTCAGAGCTGGATATCGCCGGCGAACCCCGTGGCCACCTGCGGCGACAGACCCAGCACCAGCTCAGGCTCGCCGGCAGGCTCCTCGAGTTGAGGCTCTGCCTCCGCCACGGGGTGGTTGTGAGCAGCGCTCTCAGGCTCAGGCGACAGAGTGTTTTGCTCGTCAGCCTCAAGGTCGAAGGCGTCGATGTCGAACGCTTGGGTGTTGAGCCCTTCGTCTTCAAACGCGTCAAGCGCAACCGACTCAGCCGCCGGTGCCGGGGCGGGATCCCGTTCGATCGCCGGAGGCGTGGCGAGCTGGGGCCGCACGATCCGCGGGGCAGGAGAGGAGCCTGTGATCTGCTTCATCCAGCCGCGGCGAGCCACCTCGTAGAGCACCATCGCGGTGGCCACCGAGGCGTTGAGGCTGGGGGTGGCACCGCGCAGGGGGATGCGCACCAGCTGATCGCAGTGCTTGCGGGTGAGCATCGACAGACCAGCCCCTTCAGAGCCGGTGACGATCACCAGCGGACCATCGAGATCCGCCTCGCTCAGGGCCACACCGGCTTCCCCGGCCAGGCCGATCACGCGGTAACCCTCCTCCTTGAGGGTTTCCAAGGAGCGGTTGAGGTTCACCACCCGTGCGACCGGCAAGTGCTCAAGAGCACCCGCCGCCACCTTGGCCACCGAACCGGTGAGGCCCGCGCTGCGGCGTTGCGGCAACACCAGGCCATGGGCACCGAGTGCTTCGGCACTGCGCACAATCGCGCCAAGGTTGTGCGGATCGGTGATGCCATCGAGGGCCATCAGCAGCGGCGGCTCGCCGATCTGGCGGCAGCCATCAATGAGGCTGCCGAGATCCAAGGTGTCAGCCGCAGCAGCCTGCAGCACGATGCCCTGGTGCACCGCACCGTCCGTGAGTTGTCCGAGCCGCGACCAGGTGACCTCCTCCACCAGCACACCGCCGGATTTGGCTTCCCGCAACAGCTGCATGAAGCGCGGCTGAAAGCGCATCTCCGGCGTGCACCAGATGCGGTGAATCGGGCGATCGCTCTCCAGTGCGGCCTGGGCCGCGTGGCGCCCCCAGATCAAATCGTCGGCCGGGCCGGCATTGAAGCGTTCCGATTCGCCCGTGGGGGCATCCACAATCAGCGGGCGGCTCGGGGGTGCTTGATCGCGGTCGCTGCGCTGGGGCCGGCGATCAAACCGCCGATCCTGGAAAGAGGGGCGCGCACCGGGACGGCCACCCATGCCGGGCCGCCCAGGGCCTTGGGGACGACCGGGACGGCCGGGACGACTCTCAGTGCGGCTACCACTGCCGCGAGGAGCATCGCCCCGGGGACGATCAAAGCGAGGACGCTCGAAACGGGGCCGCTCCGAGCGGGATCCGTCGCCCGCAGCCGGACGAGTGCCATCAAAACGGCGTTCCGGGCGCGGGCGATCGCCGGAGCGCTCGCTGTAGGAACTCGGGCGATCGGAGCGCTCAAAGCGATCCGTGCGTTCGAGCCGGCGGCCAAAGGAGGGGCGATCGCCCCGATCACCGCCTTCAGAACGATCAGGCCGCCATTCGCCCCGGGGGCTGAAGGGACGGCGGGAGCCGCCACGGGCATCTGCACGGCCGGGACGGGAAGGGCGAGAACCCGCTGCTCCGGAGCCCTGGCCCTGGTCCCTGCGGCGATCAAAACGGGGGCTCATTGGTTAGCGGGCATCGGGGTTATCGGGTCGGCGTCCTCAAGGTGTGCCAGCAGCTGAGCAAGGCGGCTGGGGTTCTGGAGAAAGAGCCAGCCAACCATTGTCTCAAACCCCGTTGCCCGGCCATATATGCCGGCCTCGCCTTTGCGGGGTCCACGGCCGGCACGGTTGCGGCCCTTCCGTACCAGCTCTAGCTCGCCGTGGCTGAGCAGGCCATCACGCTCCAGCACCGCCAGGGCTTCGGCCTGGGCATCAGCGCGCACTTCAGCCACCACAGCCCTGTGCAGATCAGCGCTGCGGCCGGGGCGACGGCAATGGCGAAGACGCTGGTGGAGTTCCCACACCGCATCGCCAAGCCAGGCCAATTGCAGAGGGCCAAGCTCAGCGGGAATTGGACAGACCGGTACGGACGCCAGCCAGTCAGGCGGCGATGGATCCGAGGGCGGTATCGAGGTCGGGCTGGAGATGGAGGAACTGCTCGAGCCTCACCAGTTTCACCGTCTGCACCACCCGGGCGTTACCCACCACCAGGAACTGCATGGCCTGGTCGTTGCACTGCTTGGCCATTTGCACCAGGGCACCGAGACCCGAGGAATCGATGAAATCGATCTTGCTCAGATCGATCACCAGCGGCTGAGGGGTGCTGGTGAGGTGCTCGCTGATGAAGGCGAGAAACTGCTTCTCGGAGTAGGCGTCGAGCTGGCCGGTGAAACTGAACAGCAGACAACCGTCCTGCTGTTGATAGCCACCGCGCAGAGACACGGTCAATCGCTGCAGATCAGTGATGGCTCCTGACCTCTGAGGTTTGGGGCGCCTGCAGTGTAATGACGGTTTTCGGAACGAACAGGACCGCAACAAAGCTGCATTGATGCCCTAGGCACGCCGCTCAGCCATCAGCGCAGCGAAGCGTGAGAAGTGATGGTCAGCGTCGTGCGGACCGGGGCTCGCCTCGGGGTGGTATTGCACACCGAACACCGGCTTGTGGCGATGGGCGAGGGCGGCCACGGTGCGGTCGTTGAGGTTGAAGTGGGTCACCTCCACATCGCAAGCCGGGAGCGAATCGGCATCAATGGCGAAGCCATGGTTCTGGCTGGTGATCTCCACAAACCCCGGACTGCCGCAGGGGTGATTGAGGCCGCGGTGGCCGTAGCCCAGCTTGTAGGTGCTGCCGCCCATGGCAAGGCCAAGGATCTGATGACCCAGGCAGATGCCGAATACCGGCAGATCGCTCTGCTGCAGCAAGTCGCGCGCCAGGCTGATGCCACTGGTCACAGCTGCGGGGTCGCCAGGACCGTTGGAGAGAAAGACCCCCTCGGGCTGGTGGGACAGGACCTGCTCAAGGGTGGCGTCAGCGGGCAACACCGTGATCGCACAACCATGGGCCGCCAGGCGTTCGAGGATGGCGCGCTTAATGCCGAAGTCGATCGCCACCACGCGATAAGGCTTGGCCGGATTGCTCTGGAGTCGCTGATCAAAGGCTGCCGGACAGAGCGCCGACCACTCGTAAGCAGCCGTGGTGCTGACGCGCTGGGCCAGGTTGAGCCCCGCCATGGAGGGAGCGGTTCGCACCTGCTCGAGCAGCGCTTGGGGCGAGCTGCCATCGGTGCTGATCGCGCCATTGATGGCACCCCCTTCACGGAGATGGCGCACCAGCGCCCGCGTATCGATGCCGCGGATGCCCACCACGTTGTGGCGGCTGAGCCAGGCCTCGAGTCTGTCTTCGCAACGCCAGTTGCTAGGCACCGGCGCCAGCTCCCGGGCGATCACGCCACGCACATGGGTGGCATCAGCTTCCTGATCGGCGCTGTTCACGCCAGTGTTCCCCAGCTCGGGGTAGGTGAAGGTCACCAGCTGACCGGAGTAGCTGGGATCGGTCATCACCTCCTGATAACCGCTCATGCCGGTGTTGAACACCACCTCGCCCACCGCTGTGCCGGTGGCACCAAACGATTCACCGCGCAACACAAGGCCGTCGGCCAGCACCAGCAGGGCGGGAGAAGGGGAGGAGGCTGTCGTCATGGCCCCCATCATCCCCTGCAGGGTGCATCAGGCCGGAGTGGTGTCCAGCGCGCGGCGAAGGCTCTCAAAGCGTTGCCAGGCCTGGCCACTGGCCATGGCCTCGAGCGCGAGCGGCACGGCTGTCGCCACCGAATCAGCCCGACCGGCAGCCCAGAGCACCAGGGCAGCGTTCAACGCCACCACATCCCGCTGTGGAGCCGTTCCCCGGCCCTGAAGCACCGCTTCAAGGATCGCCTGGTTGTCGTCAACCTCCCCACCCACGAGGGCCTGCATGGGAGCCCCCGCCAACCCCACAGCTTCTGGTGTGATCGTTTCGGCACGCACCTGGCCGGCCTCAATCAACCGCAACTGACTGGGACCCGAGAGCGACGCCTCATCCAGACCGCCATGGCCGTGCACAACCACAGCCCGCTGCAATCCCAGTCGGGCCAGGGCATCGGCCATCGGATCGAGCAGATCGGCAGCCCCCACCCCAAGCACCTGGGACTCGGGGCGCAGCGGATTCACCAGAGGCCCCAGGAGGTTGAACACGGTGCGCACCCCCAGGGCACGGCGCAACGGCGCCAGTCCAACCAGGGCTGGATGCCAGCCGGGAGCGAAGAGAAAAGTCACGCCGGCAGGCTCCAGGGCTGCCACCACTTGGGCCGGTGCAGCTTTGAGGTTGAGCCCCGCTGCCTCGAGCACATCGGCGGATCCCACCTTGCCGCTGGCGCTGCGGTTGCCGTGCTTGGCCACATGGGCACCGGAGGCGGCGACAACAAACGCCACTGCCGTTGAGATATTGAAGGTGTTGGCACCATCTCCACCGGTGCCGCAGGTATCCACGAGGGGCAGGTTGGGCCGGAGTCCCGGCAAGGGGCAGGCCTGCCGCAGCACCTGAGCCATGGCGGCAAGCTCCTCGCCATTCACTCCTTTTGCTCGTAGGGCGGCGAGCAGTGCTCCGGTGAGCACGGGTTCGAGCTCTTCGGCGAGCCAAGCCTCCATCAGGGCCGTGGCCTGCTCGGCCTGGAGGGACTGGCCTTGCAACAGCTGCTCCAGCAGGGCGGGCCAGGAGGGGGCTGCGGCCATCGGGGCGTGATCAGGTGCCGCTGATGTAGCAGAAAAACGGATCAGGGGCTGTCCTGATCGGCGGTATCGAAGCCGGAGCCCACCGCCTGTTCCTGAGCATCGGCCCCGGGGCGATAGCCACCGGCCCAGATGGCGCGGCAGCGCTGGTTGAGCTCATCGCGGCTCAGTCCCCAGAGGCGCAGCGTTTTCTGGAGATCGTCCTGCAGGTCGAGCTCTCCGGGGAAACCGGCGTAGCGCATCAACAGCCGGCCCAGATCCACCAGCTGGGCATCAACCGGCTGCTGGGTGGCCAGCAGCGAATCCACGAGATCGCGATCGCTGGCATACAGAGGATGTTGCTGCTCCGGCTGATCGCTGAGGGCCAAAACGCTTGCACAAAGCCTGACTCCCTAGGTTGGCAGCTTCCTGCGGTGCGTCATGGCAGCCATCCGGTTCGGATTGATCGGGCGCTACCTACGGCCCTATCGCCGCACGGTGCTGCTGGGGGTGGCTGCCCTGGTGGTGGTGAACCTGCTGAGCGTGACCCTGCCGTTGCTGGTGCGGGGGGTCATCGACGATCTGCAGGACGGCTTCACCTTCAGCGATGTGCTGCGCCAGGCGGCGCTGATCATCGCGCTGGCCACGGTGATGGGCGGGGTGCGGCTGTGGTCGCGGATGCTGGTGTTCGGCGTGGGCCGCCAGGTGGAGGCGGGTCTCAAGCAGCAGATCTTCGATCACATGCTGCGCCAGGAACCGGGCTGGGTGCAGACCACCGGCAGCGGCGAGGTGATCAGCCGGGCCACCAGCGATGTGGAGAACGTGCGGCGCCTGCTGGGCTTCGCCGTGCTCAGCCTCACCAACACGGTGCTCGCCTACGCCCTCACCCTGCCGGCGATGCTGGCGATCGATCCGCTGCTCAGCCTGGCGGCGGTGGGGCTCTACCCACTGATGCTGGTCACGGTGCGCCTGTTCGGCGGCCGAATGATGCGGCAGCAGCGTCGCCAACAGGAAGCCCTCGCCCAGCTGAGCGATCTGATCCAGGAAGACCTTTCCGGCATCAACGCGATCAAGATCTATGGCCAGGAAGCCACCGAACGGCAGGCCTTCGCCGATCGCAACCGCCGCTACCGCGACGACGCCCTACAGCTGGCCCGCACCCGCAGCACCCTGTTCCCATTGCTGGAGGGCATCTCTTCGGTGAGCCTGCTGCTGCTGCTGGCCCTGGGCAGCGGGCAACTGGAAACCGGCCGCCTGAGCATCGGTGATCTGGTGGCCCTCATCCTTTATGTGGAACGCCTGGTGTTTCCGACAGCGCTGCTGGGCTTCACCCTCAACACCTTCCAGACGGGCCAGGTGAGCCTGGAGCGAGTGGAGGAACTGCTCAAGCGCCAGCCGTTGGTTACCTCCCCTGCGATGCCGAAGCCCCTGGCCGCCCCTCAGCGGGCCGGCCGCCAAGCAGCCGCCGTGGAAGCCCGCGATCTCTGCCTGCGCTACCCCAATGCCGAACGCCTGGCGCTCGACCACGTGACGTTCAGGCTCGAGCCCGGTGAACTGGTGGCCGTTGTGGGCCCGGTGGGCTGCGGCAAAACCACCCTGGCCCGGGCCCTCGGTCGCATGGTGGAGGTACCCAGTGGTGCGCTGTTCCTCAACGGCACCGACATCACCGCCGTAACCCTCGACGACCTGCGCCGCCAGGTGGCCCTGGTGCCCCAGGAGGGGTATCTGTTCACCGCAACCCTGGCGGACAACCTGCGCTACGGCGAGCCGGAGGCTGAGCAGGCCGTGGTGGAGAAGGCGGCGATCCAGGCGCGGCTGGAAGGCGACATCCGCGGCTTCCCCGATGGCTACGGAACGCTCGTTGGCGAACGCGGCATCACCCTGAGCGGCGGCCAACGCCAGCGCACCGCCCTGGGCCGAGCGCTCCTGGTGCAGGCACCGCTGCTGGTCCTCGACGACGCCCTCGCCAGCGTGGACAACAACACCGCCGCCGACATCCTGCAATCGGTGCGCAGCCAGCAGGACCGCACGATTCTGATGATCAGCCACCAGCTCTCGGCCGCTGCAGCCTGCGACCGCATCCTGGTGATGGATGGCGGCCAGCTGGTGCAAGAAGGGCACCACAACGAGCTGGTGCAGCAGAGCGGCACCTACCGGCGGCTGTGGGAACGGGAGCAGGCAGAGCAGCAACTCAGCACAGCGGCCTGATCACGATCTGTGCCCAGTGGCAGACAGCAGGCTTTGCCGTGGCTTAGCTGAAGTTGACGCTCCGCGCCGCTGCCATGACCACCGGTGTGCCCTACCGCCTGCGCTGCACTCTCACCTTCGGCGATATCTACGGCCAGATCCTGATCTGGATGCTGGTGATTTTCGTGAGCTTGGCGGCGGGCCTGGCCTTGATGGGCGCCAGCAAGCCCCTGTTTGCACTGGTGGGTGTGGGTTTGATCCTGGTGCTGTCGCTGCCGTTTCTGCTGTTCGCTTTCACCACAACGCTGCTGAACCACATCGCCCTTGAACCCGGCGCGCCCCAGGGGTAAACACCCTAGGCTCCTGGCCACATCGGCTGCAGCAACAGTGTTTGGACTGTTTGATGGACTGGGCGGATCCAAGAGTCAACTAATTGCTCCCTCAGCAGCTCTCCCCGGCCGAGAGTCAGCCATCGCCACCGCTGATCGCCATGTGGTGCTGGGTACGGCCCTCAAAGCACCCCTGAGCACCAGCCAAGCGGAAGCCTTGTTCGGCTGCGGCTGTTTCTGGGGTGCTGAAAAAGGCTTCTGGCGTCTGCCCGGTGTGATCAGTACAGCAGTGGGTTACGCCGGTGGATTCACGCCCAACCCCACCTACGAGGAAGTGTGTTCGGGTCGCACCGGCCACACCGAGGTGGTGCGGGTGGTGTGGGACGTGAACGCCATCGATTTCAGCGATCTCCTCAAGCTGTTCTGGGAATGCCATGACCCCACCCAGGGGATGGCTCAGGGCAATGACACGGGGACGCAATATCGCTCGGCGATTTACGTGAATGAACCAGCCCTACTCACGATCGCGGAGGCCTCCCGTGATCGCTACCAAGAGCTGCTGCAGGCCAACGGTCGCGGAGCCATCACCACAGAGATCGCTACCGGACAGCCGTTTTTCTTTGCCGAGACCTACCACCAGCAATACCTGGCCAGGCCCGGCAGCCGCCCCTACTGCTCCGCACGACCGAGCGGCGTGCTGCTGGACGCCTTCAGTGGCTCCAACTACAAGCTGCCCGCCTCGCTATGGAGCCACTACGACTGGTCGATCGATCACTGCGTGTTGCGCGGCGACAACACCCCGATTGCGCTGTGATCGAGCTGCTGCTGCCACTGCTCGCCCTCAGCAGCCCCTGGTGGGAGGACTACGACATCCGTGAGCGTTTCCTCTGCGGCGCGCAGGGTGTGTTGGTAGTGGAGCGCAACAATGCCCAGGCTTCGTTGATCAGCGGCAACGTGCGATACACGTTGTTCCGTGATGCCAGCAGCCAGCCGGGCTTGATCTTCCAAAGCGAAGCGATGACGCTCACCCTCTGGGGCGACAGCCTCACCCTCGAGCAGGGGCGCCGCACCCTGCAATGCACCAAGACGGATCAGGCATGAATCAGCTTCCCGACCGCACAGTGATCCTGGGGATCCTGATCACCCTGGGGCTTGTGTTTGCCTCGGTGTTCTGGTTCGTGCGACTAGCTCCTTCTACGGAGCAGCCTCTGCAGTGGCGCGATTCAGCCCCCCAGACACCAAAGAGCCAACCCGTTCAGCCGCAGAGGGCTCTTCCTGGAACCGATGGCGGTGCGCTGATCTGAACGGATCTGGGGGAGAATGCCCAGGGGCATTGGTCCTCAGGTTTCTCTGAATAACAGCGTGGATCCCAAGCCCCAGCGCCAGCTGCATCCGCTGCCCAGGGGACTGGTGGAGCTCTACGGCTTGCTGGCTGTGCTGTTTGTGCTCGTGCCTGAGTGGATGGCTGATGGCGCACTCGCGGGCCTGCGTTCAGGACGGGATGGCAGTGCCTTACCGGTGCCCACGGCAGCCTGGCAGCGCATCCCTGAACTGCGCTTGGCAGCGATGAACCTGCGGGAGCTGCGCCAGCTTGCGCGGGAGCTGCGCTTGTGGGGTTATTCAAGCCTGAATCGGGAGCAGCTCAGCAGCTCCTTATTGCGCAGAATCCAGGCCAGACGAGGCAAGGCACTGTGATAATTTCTTTCCTGCCGGGGCGTAGCGCAGCTTGGTAGCGCACCACTTTGGGGTAGTGGGGGTCGTGGGTTCAAATCCCGCCGCTCCGATTTGATTCACCGGCTCAAAGCTCAACCAACCGCCTCTCCCCGGGGCGGTTTTTTGTTGGCAGAAACACCTCGGGATCTCCGAAGGGGAAGGGATCACTGCAGGCGCGTATGCACCCGATAACAGGCCAGCCAGCGGTTCACGCGAGGTCGAAGCACTGGGGGCACCTCCTCCAGCAACTGCGACAGCTCAAGTGCACCTAAGCGGCGCAAATCGCGCACATTCACATGCCAGAGGGCCTCGGCCTCACGGATGAGCCGTGCCCAGGTGCGGGTGTCCTGCCAACGTTGCACCTGCTGCTGCAAGCGATGCGGGCGTCTCGGATGACCGCGGGCAGACACAGCCATGGTTCACCACCAACAAGCTCGTTCACTCACACGATGGCGCTGGTTGAGCCATCGCAACCAATTCAGCGTTTCGCCTTCCTGTTGCTGAAGGAAAACCAGCGGGGTGCCTAGGCCGAGAGGCGCTCCCGCACCTCATCCACCGGCACCACAGGGAATGGCAGCAACGCCGCCTCGCGCTCGGAGAGCTTGCGGCTCCAGGCGCCAGTCACCGGTTGATTCCAGCGGAAGCCGGCCTCCCGGGCCTGATGGCGCTCCTCGTAGGACAGGCGAGCCCGGTAGAGGCGGCGCGGCTCCAGGCCCTGCTCGAGCAACAGCTCCAAATCAGTGCAGCGCTCGAACACCTGGGCCAGATAGATGCAGTCGGTGAGAGCTCGGTGGGCTGCCCACACCGGCACGGCATAGGCGAGGGCGAGATCGCGCACCGAGGGGTTGGGGCGCAGCTGGCGATTGGCAGGCCATCGGATGTCTTCCATCGTGCACAGCCAGGGCTTGTGAATCGGCGGCAGGGGATCCAGGCCGAACCACTGGCAATCAAACGCCGCGTTATGGGCCACCACCAGATCGGCTGCATCGAGCAGAGCCTCAAAACACTGCAGCCCTTGCTGCCAGGGATGGGGCTGCTGCGTGAGCGAGGCCTCAATGCCGTTCACCGCCTTAGCGGCGTTGTGCTCGCAGGGCAGAAGAAACGACACCTGGCTGAGCACGGAACGGTGCGCCACGTCGAAAAGCACAGCACCCACTTCGATGCAGCGATCGGCTTGCGGATCCAGCCCTGTGGTTTCGGTGTCGATGATCAACAGGCGCTTTGGCACCGTTGCTGAAGCGCACGCCGCAGGGATAGCGAGGTCTGCAGCGAGAGGCTCCGGCTGGGGCTCAGCCTCTCGCTTGGGCTCTGGCTCGGGTTCGGGATCCGGTTGAGCTGGGGGTGCGGCAGCTGCAGCGCTGACAAAGCTGAGCAGATCCACCTGCTCCCAGGGTTGTGGAGGATCAACCTGGGTCATCGCCCGCTCTGCAACGACCCCATCTTCCCAGGCCCTGCCAGGCGCTGCCTAGGGTTGAGGAAGCAACATCACCACCCGTGGCAGCAGCCCTGAGCACCGGCGACCGCGCCCCCTTGATCGCTGTCACCGACCAGCACGGGATCGAACGGCGCAGCGACCAGCTCGGCGGCAAAGCGCTGGTGCTCTTCTTTTATCCCAAAGACGACACCCCCGGCTGCACGATGGAGGCCTGTGCCTTCCGTGACAGCTACGCCGATCTGCAGGCCATGGGGGCCGAGGTGTGGGGCGTGAGCGGCGATGACGCCGCCAGCCACCAACGCTTCGCCCAACGTCACAACCTCCCCTACCCGCTACTGGTGGACAGCGGCAACCAACTGCGCAAAGCCTTTGGTGTTCCCAGCGTGCTGGGTTTACTGCCGGGTCGTGTCACCTACGTGATCGATGGTCAGGGCGTGATCCGGCATGTGTTCAATAACCTGCTCGACGGCCCGGCCCATCGCCGCGAAGCGATCGATGCCCTGCGCCAGATTAAGGCGGCATGAGTTGGCGCCAGCGCGGCAGCCTGTGGATCTGGGAGCCGCCCGCAGCGCGGGGCCTGATCCAATTCATTGGCGGTAGTTATCTGGCCGCTACACCCCAGCTCAGCTACCGGCGCCTGCTGGAATCGCTGGCGCGCCTAGGGCTGGCGATCCAGGCCTGGAGCTATGTGCCGGGGTTCGATCACCAGGCCCAGGCGAATGAAGCCTGGAAGCTGTTCCGCAGCGCGCGCCTCGATGAACTGCCAGTGCTGCGGCTGGGACACAGCCTGGGCTGCAAGCTTCACCTGCTCGCACCAGACAACGGGCGCGGCTGCAGCGCTCTGGCGGCCCTGAGCTTCAATAACTTCTCCGCTGAACGGAGCGTGCCCCTGCTGGCAGAACTGGGCCCGCGCCTCGGAATCAGCAGTGAATTCAGCCCATCGCCCAGCGAAACACTGCGGCTGGTGGGGGCCAACTACCGCCAGCCCCGCAACCTGCTGGTGCGCTTCAACCGCGATGGCATTGATCAGAGCCAGCGGCTGCTGGCCGTGCTGCAAGAACGAGCTAGCGATCAATCCCAGCTGATCGAGCTGCCCGGCGATCACCTCACCCCCGCCAGCGCTGGCCTGCGGCAGAACCTCCTCGGCAGGTGGGCGGATGATCCGGCCCGTCAGCGGCAAATAGACGGTCTGGCGAATGCCATCAGCCGGTGGTGGACGGCATCCGCCATCCACACGGCCTAATCACACCCGCAGCGCATCCAACACCGAACGGTCCTCCAGGGTGGAGGTGTCGCCGCTCACCTCCTGGCCCGCCGCCAGGGCCCGCAGTATCCGGCGCATGATCTTGCCGCTGCGGGTTTTCGGCAGCGCATCACTGAACTTGATCACATCGGGGCGGGCGATCGGGCCGATCTCCTTGCCCACATGGCCACGCAGCTCAGCGATGAGCGCGTCATCACCGCTGCGTCCGGCCTCGAGGGTCACAAAGGCCACGATGCCCTCGCCCTTGAGGTCGTCGGGCCGGCCCACCACCGCCGCTTCTGCCACGGCGGGATGGCTCACCAGAGCGCTCTCGATTTCCATGGTGCCGAGGCGATGGCCACTCACGTTGATCACGTCGTCAACGCGGCCCATCACCCAGAAGTAGCCGTCGGCGTCACGGCGGGCGCCATCACCGGCGAAATAGAGATAGGAGCCATCAGCAGGGCGGATCTCTTCCCAGTAGCTCTTGCGGAAGCGATCAGGATCACCGTGAACGGTGCGCATCATTCCTGGCCAGGGCCTGCGAATCGCCAGGTAACCACCCTGATCAGCGCCCTGAGAATGGCCGTCGTGATCCACGATGTCGGCGTCAATTCCCGGCAAGGGGAGGGTGGCGGAACCGGGCTTGGTGGGCGTCGCGCCTGGGAGAGGGCTGATCATCACGCCCCCGGTCTCGGTTTGCCACCAGGTGTCGACGATCGGGCAGCGATCGCCTCCGATCACATCGCGATACCACATCCAGGCCTCGGGATTGATCGGCTCACCCACGGTGCCAAGGATGCGCAGCGAGCTCATGTCGTAGCGATCGGGCACCTCGCGCCCACTCTTCATGAAGGCGCGGATCGCCGTGGGTGCTGTGTAGAAGATCGTGCAGCGATGCTTTTCAATCACCTCCCAGAACGCCCCAGGCTTGCTCGGGCGCGGCGCTCCCTCGTACATCACGGTGGTGGCACCGTTAGAGAGCGGGCCATAAACGATGTAGCTGTGGCCGGTAATCCAGCCCACATCCGCAGTGCACCAGTGGATGTCGTTCTCCTTGATGTCGAAGATCCACTGGAAGGTGAGATGGGCCCAGAGGTTGTAGCCAGCCGTGGTGTGCACCACACCCTTGGGCTTGCCGGTGGAACCTGAGGTGTAGAGCACAAACAGGCGGTCTTCGCTGGCCATCGGCTCAGCGGGGCACTCGGCGGCCTGTTCCTCCACGAGCTCGTGCCACCACACGTCGCGGCCGCTGGTCATCGCGCACCCGCCACCTGCGCCATCGAGGCGCTTCACCACGAGCACATGCTCAACACTCGGCGCACCACCATTGCCGGCCAACGCCTCATCCACCGCCGGCTTGAGCGGCACCGGTTTGTCTTTTCGGAAGCCGCCGTCGGCGGTGATCACCAACTTGGCTTCGCCATCGATCAGCCGGTCACGCAGAGCATCGGCAGAAAAGCCGCCAAACACCACGGCGCGAGGAGCGCCGATGCGCGCGCAGGCCAGCATCGCGATCGCCGCCTCCGGCACCATCGGCATGTAAAGCGCCACCAGATCGCCCTTGCCAACGCCGAGTGCTTTGAGGGCGTTGGCTGCCTTGCACACCTCGGCATGCAACTGGCGATAGGTGAAGCGGCGGGTGTCCCCGGGCTCTCCTTCCCAGATCAGAGCGGTCTTCTCGGCACGGGGCCCGGCCAGATGCCGATCCAGGCAGTTGAACGAGAGATTGGTGGTGCCGCCTTCAAACCAGCGGGCAAACGGCGGATTGCTCCAATCGAGCACGGTGTGGAAGGGCTCAAACCAGTGCAGCTCACGG
>Ga0194117_10003523_pt1 | contig 15705 bp, 15 predicted proteins | sample TA2MahsurfametaG_FD_160579 | JGI IMG/M metagenome (GOLD analysis project Ga0194117, IMG submission 160579) | Freshwater microbial communities from Lake Tanganyika, Tanzania - TA2015009 Mahale N1 surface | ecosystem: Environmental > Aquatic > Freshwater > Lake | place: Tanzania: Lake Tanganyika...
TTGGAGATCTAGTCTTCTCAGACGTTCCAGGACGTGTGGCAAACGCTCTTATTGACCTTGGAATCAAATTTGGAGTTAAGAAAGAGGAAGGTTTTCTCGTAAACCACGATTTAACCCAAGAAGAGTTAGCCCAACTCGTTGGAGCATCACGAGAAACAGTAAATAAAGCCCTAGCCGACTTCGCACAACGAGGCTGGATTCGGCTCGAAGCGAGAGCCGTAATGATTCTTGATTACGACCGTCTGCTTAAGCGCGGACGTTAATCTTCCAGTTCCACCGTTAATTCAACTTCAACTGGTGCATCTAGCGGAAGTTCCGCAACTCCTATAGCACTTCGCGCATGCTTTCCAGCTTCACCCCAAATGTGAAGGAATAGTTCGCTCGCTCCATTAACTACAGCAGGCTGAGAAACAAATCCAGAAACTCCATTTACATATCCAACAACTCGAACTACTCGAACAATCTTGTTCACATCGGCCACTGTTTCAACAGCCGTGAGAGCGTTAAGCGCACAAACTTGCGCAAACTTCTTTGCATCCTCAACGCTTACTTTGTCCCCAACTTTTCCAGTCATTGGAATAGCTCCATCAACTAGAGGAAGTTGACCTGCAGTAAAGACAAGGTTTCCAGTTCGAATTGCTGGAACGTATGCGGCAACAGGTTTTGCTGCTACTGGCAACTTAAGTCCTAGCTCGGCAAGCTTTCCTCTAACGTCTTTCATTTCACTTCTCGTTTCATATAAGCGACTAACTGGTCTCCGCCACCTGGTGCAGGTACGACTTGAATCAATTCCCACCCCTCTGAACCCCAATTATCAAGAATTTGTTTCGTGGCATGTGTCAAAAGTGGAACCGTTACATATTCAAACTTCATCAGCTACCTCCCGCTAGCGCTGCTTTAACCAACGATGACACTAAAGCGCCATCTGCTTTACCTGCAATCTTCGGTTGAAGACTTTTCATCACAAGCCCCATTTGTGCCGGTGAATTCGCACCTGTCTCCTTTATTGCCGAAGCGATCAAATCTTTAACTTCCGCTTCACTTAATTGCTTGGGTAGGTACTCAGCAATGATCACGCCTTCGGCGCGTTCGGTATCTGCCCGGTCCTTCGCGCCTGCTTGATCAAATGCCTCTGCTGCTTCTCGTCTCTTCTTGGACTCGCGAGAGAGCACTGTTATCAACTCTGCATCGCTCAAGTCCCGAGCTTCCTTACCTGATACTTCTTCGTTCTTGATAGCGGTAAGAATCATACGAAGCGTGCTCGATCTAATCTCATCTCTGTTACGCATTGATTCTGTTAAATCGCTCTGAAGTTTTTCTTTGAGGGACATAGCGGTATCTTCTCACGCCTATGGGTTATCAACTACGCGAAGTTAAATTACCGATACTTCCAAAAGGGCGCCCCGCTCTGCGGGTTCTTCATTTCTCCGACCTTCACTTAACGCCTAGGAGAAAGCGCGAGTTTGCGGATATTCGTAGCTTCGAATCACTAAAGCCAGATTTAGTTATTGCGACCGGTGATTTCTTGGGAGATGAGAATGCGATAGAGACTGTCCTGATGGCCCTTGAACCTATTTTGAATTTGCCGGGGTTCTTTGTATTTGGGTCAAATGATTACTTTGGGCCACGCTTCAAGAATCCTTTTTCTTATCTGAGAAGCGATAATGGGAAAAAAAGACTCGGCAAGCCTCTTAACACAGCAAAGTTAAACCAAGGTTTGACTTCAAGAGGTTGGATAAATTTAAATGAGACGAAAGCCTTAAGCGAAGTTAGAGGTTTATTGATAGAAGCACGTGGAACGGATGATGCACATTTAGAACTTGATAATTACGAGAAAGTTGCTGGGCAAAGAAATCCAAGCGCTGATTTATCAATTGGAGTAACCCATGCACCCTACAAGCGGGTCTTGAACGAGATGGCAGGAGATAATCTTGATTTGATTTTTACAGGGCACACACATGGTGGACAGGTTCGAATACCTTGGGTTGGGGGTTCCCGTTCGCTAACTACGAATTGTGATCTTCCAAATTGGCGCTCTCGCGGACTCACTAAAGTAGAAGGTGAGCCCTATCTCAATGTCTCGGCGGGCATGGGGTACAGCCGCTTTGCGCCGATTCGAATCTTCTGTCCTAGTGAGGTAACTCTCCTTTCAATTAACTCGAAGAATTGAGAATAGACTCAACTTATGTCGAAGCAGTATGCACTAGTAACGGGCGCAGCTGGATTTATAGGATCGCGGCTCACGGAGAGGTTGATTGAGTCAGGTCGCAACGTGATTGCGCTCGATTGTTTTCTACCAGATCTCTATTCAGCCGAAGTCAAGCGAGAGAGATGGGATAGATTAAAAGGTAACGATAGAAGTGAGCTCACCAAGATCAACTTCGATATGCGCGCGGATAACTTTTCCACATTAGAGACTTACGACATTAGATCAATTTTTAATCAAGCGGCAATGCCTGGTTTGATCCAAGATTGGGGCAAGTTTCAACCTTACTATGACTGCAATATTTCCGCGCTAAATCGTCTCCTTGAGTTTGCAAGAACCAAGCCTCTAAACTCTTTCATCCAGGCCTCCACTTCCTCTGTATATGGGAAAACTGCAATTGGAGAAGAAGGTCAAGAATTACGACCCACATCTCCTTATGGAGTTTCAAAATTAGCGGCAGAAAAGTTGTTAATGGCCTACTTGGAGTGGCACAGCACTCCTATAAAAGTTCTTCGTTATTTCTCTGTTTATGGGCCCAATCAAAGACCGGATATGGCTTACGCAAAAATCATCAAGGCTCTAGATTCAGGTGAAGAATTTATTGTTCATGGTGATGGTGAGCAGAGGCGATCAAACACATACATTGATGACATCATCGCAGCAACTCTCCTAGCGGAAGAAAGAGCTAAATCAGGTGATGTGATGAACATCTGTGGTGATGAAACAGTCTCATTGAACCAAGCGATTTCAATAATTGAGGAGGCGGCGGGACGGTCACTTAAGAAGAGTTTTGTCCCAGGCCGTATTGGTGATCAACGCGAAACTTCAGGTTCAAACAAATTTGCGAAAGAGCGTCTGGGTTGGAACGCAACTACTAAAGTTGAAGATGGTTTAAAGATTCAAGTAGAAACAGCTTTAAAGACTATTTAACTTTCTCTAAATCTGCCTTAACCATTAACTCAGCGAGTTCTTTCCAATGCGTTTTAGCTTGCCAATTTAGCTCTCGCTTTGCTTTCGACGGATCGCCAATTAGCGCATCAACTTCCGTCGGGCGTCGGTACTTATCCTCTTGTTTCACATACTTTGCCCAATTCAGACCGACTTGGGCAAATGAAGCTTCTGCAAATTCACGGACAGTGGCTCCGACTCCTGTTGCTACTACAAAGTCTCCTGGCGTAGGTTTTTGTAGCATCAACCACATAGACTCAACGTATTCTTTGGCATAGCCCCAATCACGAACTGCATCTAAATTTCCTAAGAACAATTCCTTCTGCTTTCCTTTTGCTATATCCGCAACCGCTCGAGTTATCTTTCTCGTAACAAATGTTTCGCCACGTCTTGGAGATTCATGATTGAAAAGAATTCCATTTGTTGCATGAATTCCAAATCCATCTCTGTAATTAACAGTTACCCAATAAGCCATGAGTTTTGCTGCTGCATAGGGGGATCTTGGACGAAATGGGCTTTCTTCGTTTTGAGGGGGCGGAGTTGAACCATAAAGTTCAGAAGTACTTGCCTGGTAGAAACGAATGTCATTACCAGACGCTCGTATTGCTTCGAGAATAGCGACTGTTCCAACCGCATCGACTTGAGCTGTGTATTGCGGCATCGTGAAAGAGACCATCACGTGGGATTGTGCAGCTAAGTTATAAATCTCATTTGGTTTGATATCTCTAATTAAATTTGTTAAACCAACTCCGTCAGTAAGATCGCCATAATGCAAAAATAGTTTTGGGTTAGGGCTGTGTGGATCTTCATATATGTGATCTATTCGAGATGTATTAAAAGTGCTTGAGCGACGTATTAGTCCGTGAACTTCATATCCTTTAGAAAGCAATAATTCGGCCAAATAGGAACCATCTTGGCCGGTTACCCCAGTTATAAGAGCAACTTTCGATGTCACTGCCTCGCCTTTTCTCTATTTTCTCTAAACCACTTAATGACATCTCTGATGCCATCACTTAATGTTATCTCAGCGCTCCAGCCTAATTTGTTGATTCTTGATACATCTAAGAGCTTTCTTGGAGTTCCGTCGGGCTTTGAGGAATCCCAGACTAACTTCCCTTTGTAACCAGCTGATTGCGCGACTAATTCTGCCAACTCTTTGATGCTTACATCGTTGCCTGTACCTACATTTAGATGGAGATTATCATCGTAGTTTTCAAGTGCAAATAGCGTTGCCGCAGCTAGATCTCTTGAATGTAAGAATTCACGTTTAGCGCTTCCTGACCCCCAGAGAACCACTTCACTCAATCCTTGTTCAGAAGCAGAGACAAACTTATTAATAAAGGCAGGAAGGACATGAGCTTTCTCAAGGTGAAAATTATCGTTGGGTCCATAAATATTGGTCGGCATTAAAGATATCCAACGTCGATCGAACTGCTTTCGGTAAGAATTTATCAACTCTATTCCGGCAATTTTTGCAACGGCATAAGCAGAGTTAGTCTTCTCCAAAGGTCCCGCCAGCAAGTGCTCTTCTCGCATGGGCTGGGGGCATTCTCTTGGGTAAATACAGCTCGAACCAAGAAATACAAAACGCTCAACGTCGGCAGCGTGAGCTGCATCCATCAAGTTTGTTTGAATTTGCAGGTTTTCACTCAGAAAATCAACCGGGTAAGTATTATTTGCTCCAATTCCTCCCACAATCGCCGCGGAGTCAATTACTGCAAGCGGTCTTACATCTTGCATGAACTCAAAAGTCTTTTTTCTATCCAACAAGTCAACTACTGTTCTATTAACTCCAATTACGCTTTCACCCTTGGCTTGTAGTAATTCGTAAATTGCAGAGCCCACGAGACCGGTGTTGCCCGCAACAACGATTGTCATGAGGTAATGCTAACAGCGAGCTACTAAAACTCTTTAGCCACTAATTCAGCAATCTGTGCGGTATTTAGTGCTGCGCCTTTTCTCAAGTTATCCCCGCAGACAAATAAATCCAATGCTCTCGGATTATCAATTGATTTTCTTACTCGACCCACCCAAGTTGGATCTGTGCCAACTGCATCTGCAGGAGTGGGGAATAAGTGATTTTCAGGGTCATCTACAAGTTTGACGCCCGCCGCAGCCGAGAGAATCTCCTGTGATTGTTTTTGATTGACTTCATTAGCAAAAACAGCATGCACAGCCAAGGAATGAGTCGTTATCACCGGGACTCGAACGCAAGTTGCAGAGACCTTCAAGTCTGCCAATCCCAGAATCTTGCGGGATTCATTCCTTACCTTTAACTCTTCGGATGTATATCCGTCATTCTTTAGCGAACCAGCCCAAGGGATTACGTTAAGTGCAAGGGGCGCTGGGAACGGACCAAAATCACTTACTTTTGTCTTTATGTCTCCCGAATGGTCTCCTAATTCACTTCCTGCAACAGCTTTGATTTGGGCGCGCAAAGTATCGATTCCTGATTGGCCAGCACCTGATGCGGCTTGGTAAGAAGCAACCACTAATTCTTGTAATTCGTACTTTTTGTGCAATGTGCCAATCGCAACAATCATAGAGAGTGTGGTGCAATTTGGATTTGAGATGATTCCCTTGAGGCGATTCGTAATTTGATCTGGATTTACTTCGGGAACAACGAGAGGAACTTCGGGATCCACTCGGAAAGCTCCAGAATTATCTACGCACACAACTCCCTTAGATGCGGCAATAGGGGCCCATTCGGCTGAAACATCATCTGGAACATCGAACATTGCGACATCAATTCCCTCAAAGGCTTCTTCGCTGAGGGCAACAACGCTTAACTCCTCGCCCCTACATTTAAGTCTCTTACCAGCGCTTCTAGCAGATGCAATTAATCGAATCTCGCCCCAAACATTTTCGCGGGTGCTCAATAGATTAAGCATCACGGTTCCTACAGCACCGGTTGCGCCAACTACGGCAAGCGAAGGTTTTCTACTCATAGACCAGAGCCGCCATAAACAACTGCTTCTGCTTGGTCTGCATCTAGTTCAAAAGCTGTGTGCGCCGCCTTTACTGCCCTATCGAGGTCTGCCTGGCGACAGACAATAGAAATGCGGATTTCAGAGGTCGAAATCATCTCGATATTCACACCTGCATCAGCCATAGCAGCGAAAAATGTAGCCGTAACGCCCGGGTGTGAACGCATTCCCGCCCCGATAAGGGAGAGCTTTCCAATTTGATCATCGTATTGAATTGATTGGAATCCAATCTCTCCTTGAAGTTTTTGCACAATAGATGTCGCTTTTGAACCTTCTGTTCTTGGAAGTGTGAATGAGATATCCGTAAGTCCAGTCGCAGCGGCTGAAACATTTTGAACAATCATGTCAATGTTGATATCTGAGTCAGCTATCGATTGGAAAATGCGGGCAGCCACACCGGCTCGATCAGGAACGCCGACGATTGTTATCTTCGCCTCGCTCTTGTCATGAGCTATTCCCGAGATTATTGCTTGCTCCATATTTCCTCCTTCGGGTTGATCTGATACAACCCAAGTTCCCTCTAGGTTTGAAAATGATGACCGAACATGAATTGGAAGTTCGAACCTTCTTGCGTATTCAACGCACCGAAGGTGTAATACTTTTGCTCCCGATGCTGCTAACTCAAGCATCTCATCGTAGGTAACACTTTTTAGCTTTCGTGCGGCGGGAACAATTCTCGGGTCAGCGCTAAATACACCATCTACATCGGTATAAATCTCACAAACATCTGCCTCAAGTGCTGCCGCGAGTGCAACCGCGGTTGTGTCACTTCCACCGCGGCCAAGAGTTGTCACATCTTTTGTATCTTGGGAAATACCTTGAAAGCCAGCAACGATTGCAATTGCATCTTGACTAAGCGCTTCTTGAATTCTCCCCGGAGTAACATCGATGATTCTTGCTCTTCCATGCTTACTATCAGTAATAACACCGGCTTGCGATCCAGTGAATGAAAGTGCTTCATGCCCAAGGTTTTTGATTGCCATTGCCAATAGCGCCATAGAAATTCGCTCACCCGCGGTGAGCAACATGTCGAGCTCACGGCCCGCTGGTAGTGGCGTTATTTGATTTGCGAGGTCGATTAATTCATCGGTCGTATCACCCATCGCCGAAACAACAACTACGACTTGGTGCCCTGCCTTTTTGGTCGCAACAATCCGGCTAGCCACCCGTTTCATGGCTTCGGCATCCGAAACAGAGGAGCCACCGTACTTCTGGACAATTAGACCCATGCCCCGATATTGGCAGGTTTACTAAATGGAAGCCCTACTTTCTTATATATTGAGACAGTATTTGTCTCACATTTCAAGAATCTAAAGCTCTAGCGACCTTCGGCCTTCGAATGCCCTGCCGAGAGTTACCTCATCTGCATATTCCAGGTCTCCGCCTACGGGGAGACCGGATGCGAGGCGAGAGATCTTTATACCTAAAGGTTTGATCGTGCGTGCCAAGTAAGTTGCGGTGGCTTCCCCTTCAAGATTCGGGTCAGTCGCAATTATCACTTCAGTTATATTCGAATCCGAGAGGCGAGCAAGTAATTCCCGAATTCTTAGCTGCTCGGGCCCAATGCCATCGATAGGACTTATTGCTCCGCCTAGAACATGGTATTTGCCTCGAAATTCTCTTGTTCTTTCAATCGCAACCACATCTTTACTCTCTTCAACTACGCAAATTGTTGAATTCTCTCTTCTTGGATCTCTACAAATTTTGCACTCTTCTTCTTCGGCAACATTAAAACAGCTCGAACAGAAGCGAACTTTTTCTTTTACCAGCCTTAGAACTTCAACGAGTCGATTTACGTCAACTCTTTCAGATTGGACTAAGTGAAAAGCAATTCGTTGCGCACTCTTTGGTCCGATTCCTGGAAGTTTTCCTAACTCGTCAATCAAGTCTTGAATGATGCCTTCGTACATTACTTCTCGCTCTCGGACACAACGCGAGCTCCGAGCTCCTTCATAATCAACTCAGTACCAGATAGTTGATTGGTATCGCTTAAATCTTCATCGCTCTTCTTCTCTGAAGCGATAGGCGATGTAGATGTAATTGAAGAATCAACAACCACTTCAATTTTTCTTCTAACTCCCGTAACCTCAACAAAAGCATCAGAAAGAATTGTTTCGCTCTCTGAACGAATAAAAGAATCTCTTGCCCCAGAATTAACAATCCCAATTGTTATAGTTGCATCATCGACAGAGAGAATTTGAGCGCTCGCCGAGAGAAGAGACCAGGTTAAACGGCGCTTCTTCTTTACATTTTCTATGACATCAGGCCACATACGTCTTAAAGAAGTTACATCTAGATTTGAACTCACATTTGGAGCCTCTGTAGTTGTCTTAGGAAATTCCTTTATCTCAGTCTTATTAGCAGCGCTTTTTGGCTCTGGCGTTTTTGATGGCATCGGGTCCATTTTTGCTGTTCTTTCTAGCCTCTCAATTCTTGCCAGAAGTCCTTGATCGGTCTTATCTGTGCCAGCGATAACAATTCGGCTCATTATCAATTCAAGTATTAGACGCGGTGAAGTTGCACCTCGCATTTGATTTAAACCCTCTGCCACAATCGAAGCTGAGCGACTTAGATTTGCGCCTCCAATAAGCCTAGATTGAGAAATCATTCTCTCAAGTCGGTCTTCCGGATAATTGCGCAGAATTGTCTTGATCTCACCACCGGCAACATCTGCAATCACAAGGTCCCGTAATCGCTCCAAGAGATCTTGAGCAAAACGTCGCGGGTCTAATCCAGACTCAATCAAGCGATCAATTGCCTTAAGCAGCGCTCCAAGATCATGCGCAGCTATCGCATCTATCGCATCATCTAATAAAGCGGAGTCAGTGAACCCAAGTAGTTGTACCGCAATTTCATAAGTGACACCGGAAGATCCAGCCCCTGCAAGTAATTGACCCAGTACCGAAAGCGCATCACGCACAGAACCTCCAGAGGAGCGCGCAACTAGGGGCAGGACTCCTTTATCAACTTTGACTCCTTCGGAATCACAAACTTTAAGTAAGTGCTCTTGCAAGGCACCCGGAGGCACTAACCGAAACGGATAATGATGAGTACGCGAGCGAATTGTTGCGATTAATTTTTCAGGTTCAGTGGTTGCGAAAATAAAGAGGACGTGTGGAGGCGGTTCTTCGACGACCTTTAGTAAAGCATTTGCCGCTCCAGGTCCTAGTTGGTGCGCCTCATCAATAATGTAAATTTTGTATCTGGAAGCAACCGGTGAGAAGAAAGCCTTATCTCGAAGGTCGCGAGCATCATCGACAAGTCCGTGAGTTGCAGCATCCAATTCAATTACATCTATTGATCCAGGACCATTTGCAACTAAATCTTTACAGGACTGGCACTCTCCACAGGGGTTTGATGTTGGTCCCTTCTCGCAATTGAGAGAACGTGCCATTATTCGAGCGCTAGATGTCTTTCCGCATCCACGTGGACCTGAGAATAAATAGGCATGGTGAATTCGCCCTGATTCGAGAGCATTAGAAAGTGGAACCGTGATGTGTGCTTGGCCAATTACGTCTTGGAAAGAAGATGGCCGATACTTGCGATACAGAGCTAAAGACATGGTGTCCTCCTCGACTCTGTGTATGCGCGCAATTGAGGACCTCCCGCACACCCATTAGAGCGGGCCTACCCTTGCTGCCTTCCAGCCCTGGGGGAGTTCGACACGATAACGCCGCACGGGAGATCGAGCCGATACTATCGCCAAATAGCCGAACTGGAGAAAAAATTGTCGGATGCTTTAAGTGTTGGATCCCCTCTCATCGTTTTCGATTTAGATGGAGTTCTAATTGACAGTAAAGACCTCCACTACTCCGCGCTGAACGAAGCGCTAGGAAATCTCGGAGAACAATTCTTAATTTCTCCGCAAGAGCATGCGACTACCTACGATGGTCTCTCAACTAATAAGAAGCTGGAGATTCTTCACAAAGAAAAGGGTCTTCCGCGCGATTCATTTGAGCAAATTTGGAGAGATAAGCAAGATGTAACTGCACGCCTCTTAGGAGAAATTTCAACAGATGAAGAATTGATTTCATTTATGAAATACCTTAAAGATAAAGAAGCAAATGTAGCCCTAGCGAGTAACAGTATTCGAGCCACTGTGGACTTAATTTTGAAACGTCTAGGTATATTTCACTTCTTTGATCTGACTCTAAGTAATGAGGATGTGACTTATCCGAAACCCCATCCTGAAATCTATTGGAAATGTATGTCGAACTTCGGAACTTTCCCTTATCAGACATCTATATTTGAAGATAGTCACATTGGAAAGCAGGCTGCGATCAATAGTGGTGCAAACTTAATTCCGGTAGAGAGGCGAACTGACTTAGACTGGCACAAGATAGGTTTGGGTTTAGAAAAGACTAGAAAGAGAAAGACTATGAGCGCTCCATGGCAATCTGAAAAACTCAATGTGTTGATTCCGATGGCAGGGGCGGGAAGCCGGTTTGAGGCAGCGGGCTACACATTTCCCAAACCTTTGATTGAGGTAAATGGAAAGCCTATGATTCAAGTTGTCGTAGAGAATCTTAATGTCCAAGCCAATTTTATTTTTATTGTACAAAAGTCACACTATGAGAAATTCAATTTAGGATATTTGTTGAGCTTGATTGCGCCTGGTTGCAAGATAGTTCAAATTGAGGGCGTAACTGAAGGTGCAGCTTGCACAACTTTACTTGCCCGTGAGTACATTGATAACGATGCCCCGTTGATGATTGCAAATTCCGACCAGTTTGTTGAATGGAACAGCAGCGAAACACTTTATTCGTTCGAATCTCAAGGACTTAGTGGTGGCATCGTTACATTCGAAGCGACTCATCCTAAGTGGTCTTATGCCAAGTTGGGTGAAGATGGTTATGTCACCGAAGTTGCGGAAAAACGGCCCATTAGTAATATCGCAACAGTTGGAATCTATTGTTGGCGTAAGGGCAGCGATTACGTTAAATATGCTGATCAGATGATTGCCAAAAATGTTAGGACTAATGGGGAATTCTACGTTTGTCCTGTTTTCAATGAAGCAATTGGTGACGGTCACAAGTTTAGAATTAGAAATATTGACAGAATGTGGGGAATTGGAACCCCAGAGGATTTGAATTACTTCCTCGAGAATTACAAACCTTAAATGCGAATTATTTCGCATCGGGGAAATCTCGATGGTCCAGATCTTTCCGTCGAGAATTTACCGCAACAAATTGAAAAATGCCTAGAACTTGGTTTTGAATGCGAGATAGACCTTAGAACTCGGAAAGGAGAACTCTTTCTCGGCCACGATACTTGCCAATATGAGATTGATCTTGCCTGGCTTATGAAAAATTCCAATTCGCTCTGGATTCACTGTAAGGATTCAGAATCTCTTTCTCTGTTAAAGAGGTCTGATGGAAAACTCAATTACTTCTGGCATGAGACTGATAAGCACACAATCACAAGTAAAGGCGTGTTTTGGAATTACCCCGGAGGACCAATAACGAACGATTCGATAGCAGTCTTACCTGAGATATGGTGGGATCCCTCATCAAATGACCCACTTAAAGGTGCGATGGGCATATGTACCGACTTTCCAAAGAAATTTCGTGAGGAGCTAGAACTGGTTTAGACTGCCGGAAAGTACTGGAGGATTCGCATAGCGGCCGAGTGCGCACGCTTGGAAAGCGTGTATAGGGAAACCTATCGAGGGTTCAAATCCCTCATCCTCCGCCAGTTAGATTTTTGTTTTGAAGTATTCCACTGTGGAAGTTAATCCAGCTTTACGTTCAACTTTGGGTTGCCAACCGAGAAGTTCACGGGCTTTGCTGATATTTGGTTCTCTCTGTTTTGGATCATCTCCTGGTAACTCTTTAAACGTTAACTTTGATTTGCTTCCAGTCAAAGTCTGGACTTCTTCAGCTAACTGCTTCATATTTATTGCGCTTGGATTTCCAAGATTGATTGGCTCATGAACTTTCACTGTGAAGAACAACTTTACAAGTCCCTCTACTAGGTCACTTACATAACAGAATGACCTTGTTTGGCTTCCATCGCCATAGATAGTGATTGGTTCGCCCTTTAGAGCCTGAACAATAAAGTTACTAACAACTCGACCGTCGTTTGCATCCATTCTCGGCCCATAAGTATTGAATATTCGAGCGACTCTAATATCAAGGCCAAATTGGCGGTGATAATCAAAAGTGAGCGTCTCGGCCGCACGTTTACCTTCGTCATAGCAAGAACGAATACCAATCGGATTTACATTTCCCCAATAAGACTCTTCCTGTGGCGAAACTTGTGGATCTCCATAAATCTCAGAGGTCGAGGCTTGTAGAAATCTTGCTCCAGTCCGCTTAGCAAGGCCAAGCATGTTTATTGCTCCATGAACGCTTGTCTTAAAAGTTTGCACTGGATTTTTTTGATACTGAATGGGGCTAGCTGGGCAAGCCAAATTGAAAATGCCATCTACTTCTATATAAAGTGGAAAGGTCACGTCATGGCGAAGTGATTCAAAAGTTTTGTTATCTAGAAGGTGAGCAATATTCTCTTTACTACCGGTATAAAAGTTATCTGCAACTACTACCTCGTGACCCAATTCCAAGAGGCGCTCAGCTAAGTGAGACCCTAAGAAGCCCGCACCGCCGGTTACAAGAATTCGCACTGGTGAAATTTACCCTTAGATCTCTACGCCGATGTATTTGGTTTGAAGGAACTCATGAATTCCATCAAAGCCACCCTCACGACCAAGACCGCTCTGCTTATTACCTCCAAAAGGCGCTGCCGGATCCGAAATCATTCCGCGATTAATTGCGACCATTCCTGAGTCAATTGCTTCTGCAACCCGTATAGCCCGTCCAAGTTCACCGGAATAGACATAGCTAATCAATCCAAAATCACTGTCATTTGCGAGTTCAATTGCTTCAGCATCTGTCTCGAAAGTAACAATTGGTGCTACCGGGCCGAACACTTCGTGCTTAAGAATTTCATTGTTACGGTCGACAGTTAAAACAGTTGGCGGATAGAAAGCGCCTTTTCCTTCAGGCAAGATCCCACCCGTCTCTACCTTTGCCCCACCTTTTACCGAGATTTCTACGAGTTCAGCAACTTTGTCGCGCTCTTTCTTCGAAACACTCGCACCGAGTTGAGCGCCGGATTCACGACCGGGAGCCATTCGAAGTTCGGACATCGCCTTAGCAAATTTAGTCGTGAACTCATTTGCGATGCTCTTGTGAACATAAATTCGATTTGCTGCTGTACATGCTGCTCCGCCGTTTCGCATCTTCGCAAGCATTAAACCTTTAACCGCTTCATCAATGTTCGCGTCATCTAGAACAACAAAGGGGGCATTGCCGCCTAGCTCCATAGAGCATCTAATAACTCGATCCGACGCTTCTTTAAGAAGGACTCTTCCCACTTCGGTCGATCCTGTGAATGAAAGATTCATAACTCTTGGGTCATGCAACATGCGACTGACCATCGGAGCAGCGGGTGTAGGCATAACAACATTTACAACACCTTTTGGAACTCCGGCCCGTTCAAGAATTTCAACGATTGCAAGGGCAGTTAGGGGTGTTTCAATCGCCGGTTTTAGAATTACCGTACAACCTGCACCAATTGCTGGGCCAATCTTTCTAGTCGCCATTCCCGCTGGGAAATTCCAAGGTGTGATTAGAAGTGAGACTCCAATTGGTTGATGTGTTACAAGTATTCGTTTATCGCCACTTGGGGCTTTGCGAAAATCACCTTGAACGCGCACCGTCTCCTCTGAGAACCAACGGAAGAATTCGGCTGCATAAAGAATTTCGCCCTTTGCATCGGTCAAAACTTTTCCATTTTCGCGCGAAACCAACTCGGCAAGCTGATCAGCTTCAGAGACCATGATTTCAAAGGCTTTACGGAGTATTTCCGCGCGATATCGAGGGGCTGTTTTCGACCATTCAGGAAATGCTCTAAATGCCGCATCAACCGCAGCATCGCATTCTTTCTCACCCGCGATTTGAATCTCGGCGATTATTGAGTCATCGCTCGGATCGTAAACCGGATGAGACTTGATTCCCTTTACCCACTTACCATCAATATAAAGATTGGTTTTCAGCTGCATACAGCAGAGCATACGCGTGAATTCAAGGGGCGTAGAATGAGTCACTACCGTGGCTAAATCGTGGACAGATAATGCACCTTCTCCAAAGGCGCTCGCAGAGCATGCACCCCTTCGTGATCCACTCTCATACCGAATTAAGAAATTCCTCCTCGGAGCTCCGCTAAACCGCCATAGCCTTGGTGAACAACGACTCTCAAAGAAAAATGCTTTTGGCGTTCTCTCCTCAGATTGCATCTCATCTTCGGCGTATGGTGGAGAACAGATTCTTGTCGCTCTAATTCCTGCATTCGGGCTCGCTGCTTTTGGACTTTTCACTCCAATTCTTGCCGTAATACTTACGATGCTTTTGATCATTGCACTCTCTTACCGAGATGTAATAAATACCTACACCAAAGCAGGCGGGGCCTATATTGTCGCTAGAGAGAATCTCGGAATCAATGTTTCACTAATTGCAGCCATTGAATTGATGTTCGGCTACATCATCACGGTTGCAATTCAAACAGCAGCGGGCGTTGCGGCGATAATTTCTGCTTTTCCTTCCCTTGTTGAAAGTAAGGTGGAACTAACGCTAGGAATAATTCTTTCACTAACTTTCATCAATCTGCGAGGCGTCAAGGATGCGGGGGTGTTCTTTGTGATCCCGTCTTACCTCTTCATAGGTTCGATGCTCGTAGTCTTCGTATCTGGTATTTATCGCTCACTTAATGGAACTTTGCCAGAGTACCCAACCAATACCCCTGGTCTTCTACCTCTCGGTGAGGATCAAGGTCTAATCTCTTTTGCTGCAATATTGATGATCTTGAAGGCATTCGCTAATGGAAGCGCTTCCCTTACAGGGTTGGAGGCGGTGTCTGACTCAGTTCCTCTCTTTAAGAGTCCGGAACATGTAAATGCGCGCCAAACATTTTCAGTAATGGCTATGACCCTTGGCCTCTTAGTAATTGGAATTGGTTGGCTTGCTTATCAAACTACAGCTGTTCCGTATCAGGAGGGAACTCCAACTGTTATCTCACTTGTTGCCAAGGCTTCACTAGGTGACTCAACTTTTTCTGGAATTTTCTATCTGGTGGTGCAAGCGGGAACGATGTTGATTCTCTTTGCTGGTGCAAATACTTGTTATAGCGCCTTTCCAAATATGGTTCGGATAGTTGCAAATGATGGATATTTGCCAAAGTGGTTAACCTCCAGAGGGCACAAACTCGCATTTTCTAATGGAATTCTCTTTATTGCTCTCTTCTCTTCAATTTTGGTTCTCGTCTCAGGTGCGAGCATTACAACACTGGCAGCAATTTATGCTCTTGCGGTGTTTATTGGTTTTTCCATTACTGGGTTAGGAATGTCAAAGAAGTCAAAGGGAGAAAATTCAGCCAGGCAATTGCTGCATTTACTATCAGGTTCCATCTCGCTGATTACCGTTGCCATACTCTCTATCGCGAAATTTACCGAAGGCACTTGGTTAGTTGTAATTGGTACTCCAATTGTTTTGATCATGATGAAGAATT
>Ga0194117_10003528_pt1 | contig 15695 bp, 15 predicted proteins | sample TA2MahsurfametaG_FD_160579 | JGI IMG/M metagenome (GOLD analysis project Ga0194117, IMG submission 160579) | Freshwater microbial communities from Lake Tanganyika, Tanzania - TA2015009 Mahale N1 surface | ecosystem: Environmental > Aquatic > Freshwater > Lake | place: Tanzania: Lake Tanganyika...
TGGATGATAACAGTCGGTCATCAGGGTCTGAAATAGCTTGATGGCATCAAAATACCTGGAGGGCAACCTTTCCATCTTTCGTTGCAAGCGCTCATCTTCCACTTTCCATATTGATGCTCCATTCATACCCGGCATTTTTCTGCCCTGCATCATAAAATGATACAAGACAGCATGCAGGTTATTCGCAATACCTGATCCGCAAAAATGATACATTACGGGTACCTGCTTGGAAATCAGCCTGTCAATACAGGCTGTAGTCAACGCACCCTTTCCCATGCCGGCTTCAGAAAAAATTGGTAACACATTTTTATCCGATCCACTCATCACCCAATCATACACGGCATCTACTTCCCTCTCCCTACCCACAAAACATTCGCGGTAATATTGCATGCGCTCGCTGTGGTCAAAAACCTGTCCCGCTCCGCCCCGGAGTGCCTGTTGCATGGGTATGAACTTATCATCGATTGATGTATTGCTCCGAGGTTCGGTTTCATCTCCAAAAAGGGTATTGATGAACTTGGCCTTGGCCTTATTCTCATACAAGCCCTGAAACAGGTAGGGCAGTCCTTCCTGATCGCCTGCCTGCACAAAGGGGTGTAACTCAAGCTGCTCACCTGACTCCTCCCAGTAATATTTTCCATCAAGCTGAATGATTTGTCCTCCCTCGAAAAGTCCGTATAAGTCTGACATCAATTGCAACAATTCCAGTCCCTTACTGATGTCATTGACCTGCTCAGGTACGAGTCGGATGTATTGATGGACGAATTTATTCCTGAACGCCACAAAGCGGTCGAGCATGGTTGTCTTCTCCTGCCCCATCGGGATCACCTTCTGCCATTTGCTCCCCTCCTGCATAGAGGCATACCATAGGTTCTTCCAATTGGTATCACTGGGAAGGGTTTCCCGGAGGTTGTCCATCACCTGTTTCATGAACAGCGTATCATTGCTGCTATCGCCGTCATGCAGCTTTTTGCTCATCTGGATTACCGCTCCCATCCGCAGAAAAAGGGTACTCATGCCCATTCCCGCCATGAAGAGGTTGTTGAGTTTCGCTGGTTCAGTTTCGATCAAGGATAGCAGGGCCTCGCCTTTCAACTGGGTTTCGAGTGATTGTCGGATGGACTGATAACGTTCGTGGTATTTTTGAAAAGGGTTCATAGTGAAATGACTTTATGCTGATATTCCAGTTTTAAATCGCGACGGCCAAGGGCCAGGTAGATGGGTGTAGTTTCGGTGATGGTGGATGGGAATCCATATAACTCATCGACTGTATCTTCTTCAAATTTTTCTCTCGTATTCAACACCCATGGATAGAGTACTGCAAAAATCTCATGTACATATTCAATGCTAAACTGATGTTCATCTGCAAAACGACGGGCATAGATTTTTTGTCCGCTTTGCAACCCATCACAGATCTTATCCATGATTTCTCTAAGGGTTTGAACATCTACCGCATCCTCTTTTCGATCCGCATGGGGACCTTTGAAACGCAGGTAATTGTGGAGGATGTTGATGCGGACTTTAGGATCAGGCACAACAGGAGGATGAGCAATGGTTTCAGTTGTGCTGAAAAAAGTATTGAAATGTTCCAGGTGATGACCCACTGCCACCACTAGGATATTGTGCTCCTGTAGCAATGAAAAGAGTTTGGAAACATGTTGAGCGCTGAAGAGTGCTGTTTCAATACTGTTGATGACGACAACAATTTTACCAGGATGTGTTAGACGAAGAGTTTTGAAGTGTTCCTCTTTTTTCTTTCCACCTGAGAGTGGATTATTGGTTTTGTTCAGCAGGTGCAGGAGACGGTCGAGCACAAATCCTGAAGAGAAGGAAATACCTGTTTCCTGAATGGTGTAAGCGATGGTCAGGATATCAGGTTGCTGGAGCAGCCAGCTGACCATGTTGCTGAAATAATCATCTTGTTGCTGATCATTGGGATGGATCCACAGTGCGTAAGCGCCCCGCTGTTTATTGGTTACAAAATCGACAAAGGATGCAGGGATGAATTGCTGATGGGGATGATGGTCAGTATTTTGTGCAGTCGACCAGAAAGCTTCTCCTCTTTGGTGCAGAATTTGTTTCACCAGGAGTCCGAATGGAAGTTCGCTCATGAGTTGATTCCATTGGGATGTATCGGTAATATTCCACTGACCGCTGAAATGTCCATTGGCAATGAAGTGATACGCTGCAGTGTTATTGAATAATCCGGATGTATGCAAGTTGATTAGCAGGTCACCAATGGCATCCGCTTGTCTACGGTTTTCTTCAGGCGGTAGGACGAAAAAACCATGCATGACTCTGTTACGAAGTTCGGCCAGTGAATGGATTGCTTTGGATAGTACATATTTATTATCATGCAAATCCCAAAAGAACCGATGCAGGTTCTTGGACAGTAGTTGCGGATCTTCTTTGGTCATATTAGCTGCCCAGCGAAAAAGCGGACCCGCATTGTAGGCATGACCCGAAGAGGTGAACAGTTCAATGAGGAAGTCGTTGTACACTTCTTTTTGCCGATCAGATTCAATATATCGGGCGAAACCATTGGCGGCAATTGCCGAGAGAATTTCTTCAGCCAGTTCCACCAGTTCATCGGCAGCGTATTGTTCATCTTCAGACAATACAGCATTGATCTTATCACCAATTTGGGTACCGGTGAATAAGTCGGCTGCAGCAGCAAGGGATGCAGATTGCAGCAAAGTGTTTTCCATACGTATCGTTTTGGCTGATTAAGTTAAGCAATCTTTCAATGAGATATTTAAGCTTTTATGTCATTATTGGTTTAATTGTTAATGATGGAAACACTCTACTAATTTAGACTATATCTTGTCCACTTTATGCTGACGATTTACAACAATAATCTTTACTTGCTTTTACGCTTAAGTAACTCATATTTTCATCATGTGATATACAACAACTTAACCAACCACCGTATACACATCCGGTGTCTATATTAATTGCATTTGTATATAACTTAGGCTTGGCAGACACAATAGCATGATGCCCAAAAATTATTTTGCCATATTGACTTTTATAATAATCTGCCCAAAAAACTGATTTTTCAGTCTCTTCACCCAAAGCTATGAAATTCCCGTGCTCATCCAAAAATCTAGTTTTTAAGAGTAACTCTAACCCCTTATGTGTTTTAAATATATCAAAAGAATATTTATAATTATAACTTAAATCAAATTTGCAATTCGCTGGTATACCTCCATGTAGTATGCAAATATTTTTTTCTAATATATTATAGTTTATAAAGGAGGAAGACAAAAAATCAATATCGAGGGGGTTCAAATGTTTTAATAAATAAGAAATATTAGATGTATTCAACATTTTACGCGCGAAATTTCTATTTGAATTTGTATGGTAAAATAATCTTAAAAGCTTCTCTTCATGATTTCCCAGGATTAAAACAATAGAATATTTTTCAGCAAGATCTCTGACATATTTTACAACCCCAATTGAGTCAGGACCACGATCAATCAAATCCCCAACAAAATATAGCTTGTCAGATGAAACCAAAGCTATTTTTTTGATCAATTTTTTTAACTCATGAAGACATCCATGAATATCGCCAATTATGATATGTCGCATATAATCAAGTAAGTAACTCTTACAGTATATTATCTTATAATGATGTATGAAATAAATTATAATATTACATATTTATAAATCATTGATAAATAAACGAATAAAAAGAAAAGTAAAACCTATTAGTCATATAATTATTTATAGTTGAAAATAATTATTTTTAATGAAATTTATAACCATGGAAATTTCAATTTATTTTTCACACTCATTTGTTAATGAAAATTCACCGATTCATAAAATTAATGGTCAAGGTTCTGGAGCTTATGTAGATGAAAGTACAGAAACTACAGCAAGCAAAATGATAAATCAAGGGTGGAAACTATCACATGCAATTAAAACCTCACAATCTGCTCAGTTAGAAAGCTTTAACTTCTTACTCATATTTGAAAAATAATAAAATGACAGAATATATTATCTACGGTTTAATTATAGTTGGCGTCATTGCTTATTATTCCAAAAAAAATAAGAAACTAAGCCCCGAAGAAATAGCAGCAAAAGAAGCCGAAATTAAAGAGAATGAGGCGAAGAGAATTGCCTTAGAAGAGAAAAGAAAAGCCGAAAGAATTGAATTACAAAGAATTCAAAAGTTAGAAGAAGAGAAATTACTCAAGGAGTTACTAAATTCTTCAGAGCGCGTTTATTTTTCATATTCTCTTGTTAATGAAACATCTTCTTTATTTTTAATTAACCCCTCCTCGAATAAATTGATAGAGGCGAGTGAAACAAGCCTGAAAAATCTTTACTCAGACAATTGGAAATTAAAAGACATTGACAAAACAGGAAAAAGTGCTCAACTAGAAGATTTTAACTTTGTAGTTAGAGTATCTAAATCGCAGTGAGAATGGATAATGATTAAATCAAGGTATGTTAAATATTTTTCTAGCTTTTTCTTCTCAGCCACTCATCAACTGCAGCGCCGCTATCCATTTTTAATCCAACAGCATAAACAGCAAGTTGATGTTTTTCTTCATCAGTCATCTCACCATCAGTCATAACAAGATCAATGCACATGACAAGAAATTCTAACTTCTCGTCGTAATCTAAATTCTTTAATGATTCAAGTGCCAGCTCATTATTAATTTTACTTTGCTTAACTAAATCAAGAATAGTTGACTTTGCATTATTGAAAGCGTCCTTAAACATTGGATGATCTGTTAGCATTCTACCCATTTCATCTTCAGAAAATTCACCATCAACTTCTCCAAATCTCGAAACGAGCCAATAAATTGCATCAGATTTTGTAATTGAGGATATGTCTAAATTGTATTCAGGACTTTGATTTTCCCCTAAGCTAAATTTTGTATAAATATTTTTTAAATAGGTGTTTATTTTTACACCTTCATCATTTTCAGTTGACCAAAAAATATCATCACGATTTATCATAGCAGGAATTTCTCTCTCACTTGTTATACTCTTATATTTTACAGCCAACTTCTTTACTGAATCAACAGGGTCAATATTTGTTAGTTTTATTTGCTGAAAATCACTACGCTCAATTTGACATGTAAACAATACATCTATTTTATCATCACCTGTACTTTTATCAACTGTGACTCCACTTGCTTCTATTTCAATTTTTTGTACAGTTGGCAGGATCTTAAAAAAAGAGATTTATAATACCAATTGCCGCACCTGCTACAACTGAGTTTGTAGCATCATTTTGCTTTGTTTCAGAGTTAATTATCTCTGACGCCTCTTTACCACTTGGCTTCATCTTAATTTCATATTCGGGCAGAAATTGATACTCAGATGGTAAGGATATGCAAAATCTAACAAAGTCGGATGATACTACTTCATAGCCAATATCTAAATCACTTGGATCTGTATTAATATAATCCTCATCGAAAATATATTTGATAGGAAGTATTAATTCACACATTTCAGAAATGGCAAGTTTATCACCGGTTTGAACTTTTGACAACCAATCTTTTCTAATAAATTCATTTTGTTTGTGAGCTTCTTTGGCACTAGAGACTGATTGCTCCCATTTTTTTAACTCACTGTAATAATTGGGTAATATTTCATCGTTATATTTTACTAACTCTTTTTCCAGTGATAAATTTGCTTCTTTTAATCTATTTTCCTCTTTGACGTCAAATTCTTTCCGTTCATTATCTATTTCGTACTGTACATTAGTCAATTCTGATTGAGTATTTTCGATGAATTTCTCAAATCCACTTTGAGTGGCATAATTATTGTCTTTACCACTAGATACTTGAATTAGTACAAATAATTTCAAGAATGATAAGACTGCAAAGAATCCTGAGGCAAAACGTAAAACTCCTTTGAAATCATAAAAGTCCCATGATAAATTGGGTAATTGGTCTAACCCAAATGTAAAAGCAAGAAGTAATATTAACCAGAAAAATTGTTTGCCAATAGTTGTAATTTTCTTTTTAATATGAACAGCATATTGAGAAATATCGTAACTAACTAGCAAATTCAGATTGTCTAAATCTTTTTGTCTTTTTGATTTAAATTCTTTCTCTTTAAATTGTAACTCTGGTTTGACTGGTTCTTTCGGTTTGGGATATATTGATTCATCAAATGGATTTTCCTTATTTAATTGATCGATAGCTTTAAAAATTAATTCAAATTTTTCGTTTTTATGAATATTTTGAATGTTAGAGACGTAAGCGCTGTAATTCTCTACGGATCTAACAGCTTCTTGTCGAATTTCTTCTAATTCACGCTCTTTGGCTCTTTGACGGGCTGCTTGCTCAGCTGCATTTGAACGCTGGCGTCTCCGACGCTCATCCTCTCTTTCTCAAGCTCTAGCTTCTCGCTCTCTAGCACGACGACTTGCATTTTGGTCCAATTCTGCTTGTCGTTCACGCCTTCTCTGTGAACGCTCCCAACTTGTTAGTTTTTTTCCCTTAACTAAATTTAAATAATAATCTATAAATAAAAATGTTTTAAGTAAAGACAATATTCTGTCAAACAAGATGAGTTGTAAAAACTTCTAAAGAGTTGGGATACTTAAAACAAATAAAAAATACATTTGTAAATCAATTTATTATATATAATATATATTTTATATTCACAACATTTCGAGCTTCAAGATATTTTCAGCTGCTATACGCCCTGTTTCTGCTGCGCCATTCATATACCCTTTGAAATCATTACTACAATGTTCCCCTGCAAAAAACATATTTCCGATTGGGGTGCTTTCAAGGCCTGCAAAAGTAGACCAATCACCAACTCCGTAAACCGCATAACTACCCTCCGTTAAAGATGAGTTAGACCAATTAAAAACTACTTTTTTCCCGTTATAAAAATTTCTAAACCCCGAAAATACTTCATCCAGTTGATTCAAATAGAAATCAGAATTGCCATCATTAAGATCTTTACCAAATGAGCCACCCTGAAAAATAGTGTATGCCGTATTTTCATTATATAGATTGGTAATGCCACTATCCCAGCCATTTTGAATGATATTACTAAATAAATAACCCGATCGTCCAATCTCAAACCAAGGTGCTTTATTCATTCCAAATATTATTTTACTATTTGTTCCATATTTCAATTTATTTATAACATTTAATTTATTATGAGGTAAATCTAAATCTAGTTGTACTTTTCTCAATGCAGTAAATGGGATAGTAACAATCAAATATTTGCAGAAATATTCATTCCCATTTTTAAATTCAATTTTATAGCGATTTTCAGCCTTTTTAATATTAATGCAGTAATGATCAAAATAAATATTCTCTGATATTTTAGTTTGCATTTTTTTTATAAGGTTACTATTACCTCCTTCGATTTTATATCTTTCATCGCTTTCTCCATATAAATTTAATCTATTAGTATTATTTGCATCAATCATTGTCAACAAATTCAAAGAACTTTGCAAGTCAGCATCTAAACCATATTCTGCCGTAAACGCATTTTCTATAATTGATTTTAAAGATCCAGTTAAACCTTTATCTCTTAGATATTCTGAAATACTAATTAAATCATATTTTTTAATTAAATCTTCTGATGAATTATCGAGTTGATCAATGTCGAATAATATTGATTTGGTATATTTTTTAAATTCACTTAATAATATTTTTTCATCTATAAACTTTTTATTGATAAAATATGAATTCTTTATTAAATTATTTTTTTTTATTTCTGATTCGATATCAATTAAACTCAACCTATATTTTTTGACTAATCTTAATATATCCTCATGGTTAGAATCAATAAATTCTCCACCCATCTCTACATTAACGTTATTTGCAATTATATTATTTAGGGTGAAAATTCTTCCCCCGGCTCTTGAGCTTGCTTCAAATATTTTAAAATCTACATTTTTATCTATCAATTCATCAGCTGCCGATAACCCAGCTATACCAGCACCTATTATACCTATAGTTGAATAATTTCTTGATCCAGCTAATTGGGTACAAGATGAAATTAAAGAGGAAGCAGTAAAAGAAGTAAGTGTAGTTTGTGTAATCTGACTTATAAACTTTCTTCTGTTAAATATTTTTTCTCTTATAGAATATTTTTTTTCACCAAAGCACTCTATAGATTTGAGTAATAACTCCTTTCTTACAAGATTTAATATATCGAATTTGAATCGGGTTGCCATTGATTGTTTAAAAAAAGTATAGATATACTATTAAAAAGTACGATCACTAATCTAAATATATTTCCACCCTTCGTTTTAGTTTTGAATCAATTGTTTTCCCTTTAATACTATTTTCTGAAATACCCTTTCCCATTGATATAATGATATTTTGAACTTGTAAATCATGAAGCATTTTTTCAATTTCTTGTGCCCTTTTTTGAGACAAGGTATTATTGTAATTTACAGATCCCACTTCATCAGTATACCCATATATGTATACTCTTTTATTGGGATTCTGTTTACACAAATCAGCTATATTGTCGATAGTCTCTAACATAGATTTCTTTACTTTATGAGAGTTGAAATCAAATAACACATCTGATAGTGTTACAATTGGTGTATTTTTCGTTGGGATTATAAAAATATCAGTGTTGGTGTTTTTTATAAATGAAGCTGACTGAGCACCATATATTTTATAATTTGATCTAAAATTTGTTTCCCTAAATCCTCCATCAATATTCAAATTTTTTTCATAGTTTAATTTCAAAGAGCGGGCAAAATACTGTATATCATTATTGTCTATTTTATAACCCCACTCATCCAAATCAGTGTTAACTTGAGTTAGAGAAATTGGACCTATCCAATTTGTCCAATTATTTATATCTTCTCTGTAAAAAACATAAACATCCATATCGTTTTTACCCGATTTAAATCCATTTGAACTTACATAGAGTCTTTTCAAGTCGCCAGAAATCCAAGGTGTACGCTCAGCATAAGGTGTATTAACCTTTGACCCTAAATTCAAAGGGGCAGTCCATTCATATCCATCTCTAAATGAAATATAAATATCCGTATTCCCCCAAAAACAATCATTCCACTTCCAACCTTTTTTATGATATTGACCCTTATTACCTGGTCTGTCAGAAGAAAATATAATGAAACTCTCCTCTTTGTTACTTATAGCATCAAATTCACTGTAAATAGAATTTAAAGGTTCGGGATAATGTATAATTCTATACACCCCATCTCTTTTTTTTGCTTTAAAAAGATCTGTGGTTGCAGCCCCTTCAATTGATGTATATATTGAAGGCCCCATATTTTCATCATAATTCCCTGAAATTAATAATGATCCGTCAGAAAAAACGTATGTGGCAACTTCATGTCTATTTGTATTTAACTGATTAATTGGTAGGGCATCTTCAAATACACCATTTTTTGAAAGACTAAAATAAATATCCTCTCCACCAGCATTTTTTGATTTAGTAAAATCAATTTTAAAATCAAAATTGCCTGTACGGTCCATACCAGAAAATATTATTCCATTCGATACGGGAAGGGGCAAATATTCATGAGATGATGAATTTACGTAATGCGATAGTCTTATGGGGCTAATTTTTAATGTATCTCCTTTTTTTTGACTAAAAACTAAGTTGGACTCAAACAAAAATGTAAATAATGGGAAAAACAATATTGCATGTTTAATGAGTAACATAATCAAGTAATTATCTGTAAGATATCATCTGTTTATTTCACGTCCAAATGTAAATCAAAATATGCATAATTATGGAAGCGAATTAATTATTAATATTTAATATAAAAACATTCTTATAACTGACTAATTCAATTCAATAAGATGCTAATAGTCTAATAGAGCCTTACAAATTAAAGCAAATGACATTTATACGATTTTTTAAATAAATAATATTATTATCGATTAACTTTATAAAAATCAAAACTATAAAATGAAACACATTCTATTAATTTTTGTATTTTTTCTATTTTGTAGATTAAGTACTTTCTCTCAAAATAACATTTCTCAAAAGGAAAAAGTAGAAGTAACATATGGTCTTTTTTTAAAGAAGGTTGTGCCAAATTTTAAAGAAGGTACATTTTATGCTGAATTTTACTGGTGGATCCGATTTAAAAATGATAGTGCAAAATCCGGATGGAGTAATGAAACAATAACTAATATAGAATATGTAAATGCGTGTCAATCAGATGTGGGAGGAACGTCATCAGAAATTCAAGAACATAAATTATTGCCTGAAAACTACAACTACTATACAGGTTATCATCAAGGAGATTTTTATTTTAATCCAGATTACAGTTCTTACCCATTTGATATTCAATCATTAAACATTACAATTGAGAATTCTTTAATTCCCTCTAGTGAATTAACTTTTAGCGTGGATTCAAATTCGTATATAAAATCAGGAGCAGATTCAAAATATTTTGGCTTGTCTAATGACTTACTTAAAACAAAAAATACAAACTTTAATATATCGAAGTCTGAAATCACTACACAACAAGGTATATACAATTCAAATTTTGGAGATCCTGAATTTCCAAATGAATCAATTTACAGTAGACTTAATATTGGTATATCAATAAATCGTTCATTTTTCCCATTTATAACCAAGCTTATTATTCCTTTAGCTATTATTCTATTTTTAGTATATTTTGTCTTTTTTATCCCAGCGGATAAAATAGATATAGCAGCGGGATTAACTGTAACTTCCCTTCTAAGTGCTATCGCATTTCAGTTATCAGTCAATTCAGATCTACCTGAAATCGGATATATTATTTATGTTGATAAAGTATTTTACAGTTGTTATTTTCTAATTGCACTTTCAATGGGTGAATCACTTTATACTTTTTATTTAGATAAAAGTGGCGATGAAAAGAAAATATTACTTGCTCAAAGAATTGATCAAGTTTCAAGATTCATATTCCCGTTAATTTTTGCAGGAAGTATTTATTTATTCGCTTAAAAATATTCTTTTGAAAATTAAAATTGTAACATATAGAATATTTTTTCTTAGTGTACTTTTAACTTTTTGTAATTTGAATTATTGTCAAATTACATCTCGTAGTAGTCAAATTTTACTTCCTGAACCCATTAATTATACTAGCGACTATAGCAATATATTTTCAGACATAGAGGAAAATAAATTAAATAATCTTATTCAGTATATAGAGAAGCATACTTTAATCGAATTTGCTATTATCTCAATCACTAATAGAATGAAAGGTGATCTTAAAATAAATGAATTCGCTAAGAGTATTGGAAACAAGTGGGGTGTTGGGAAAAAATATCTTGATAATGGTATTATAATAGTTATAAATAAAGAAAGCAGAGAAATATATATCCAACCTGGAAAAGGTATAGAAAAAATATATACAACAGAACAATTAAAAATTGTTATTGACGAAACGATTAAACCATTTTTTAGAATTGACGCTTACTATGAGGGTGTATTTGCCTCTATTATCAGATTAACCGAAGAGTTGAAACCGAAACTAAAAGATATAAAGTAAATATTAATATAGACTAAATAATAAAAAAATGGATTTTCAAACATTACTTTCTATTTTATCGATAATTGTAAACATTATTGGTTTTTACTTTGTAATAAAACAAATAACCCAACAAGCACTAGCTACTAGGGGTGAAACATACACAAGTATGTGTGGACTTTCCTACGAAATTTTAAATATGATATTCAGTAACACGTATTTATATGATTTTATTTACAATAACAAGAAAATGGATTCAGACTATGAAAATAAAGTACAAGTTTTGATATGCTGTGAGATGATTGCAAACTATTGTGATAATGTAACACTACAAAAAGAAAATATTCCAAATCATATATGGTTAAGATGGGAGAATTTTATTGTAGGTCAGTTAAATTACAGTTTTGAATTAAGAAAATTTATGAATGAATTTAAAGATTGGTATTCCCCTGAAATGAATACAATATTGAATAAAGTCAAAATAGATTATTAAAATGTGATCTTAAATGATTTAATTGATGAGTCTAATAATTATAACAAGTTGCAAGATTATTTGTCCTACCTAAATAATTATTGATCCGACCTTATTTTAAGTAAAATTTGAATTATAATTAAATATGAATGGTGCTGTAGTTTATTATACCAGTATTACATGTTGATCCCAGAATAGTTTACATTTATTATAGACAATTTTATTCATTGATTTATTTGGTACAGGTAAAGCTAAAGTACCAGGAAAGGCAGTAATTAAAATATAACTTGTCGCAATAGGTTTTATGATTACATAAAATTTATTAGTTGATGGTAAAGACGTTAATTTTAAATGACGAATTGGATAACCACGATTATTTTCAAAATACAAAGTAGATAAGTGGCTTTTTGGAAGAGATTTTTTTTCAATTACTACATTTGTACCAATTCCTTTTGAATATTTACTTGAGGGTACAGAGCAAAGTAAAACATTATTGCCATTTATACTTTGATGAGTAGAAAAACCAAATAAATAAAGTTTATTTATTATTTCATCAATACTATTTGCAAATTCAGGGTAGAAACGAGAACTTGGTAGTTTAAATTGCTCTGATATATTCTCTAGATTATATCCATTTTGTGTCAAATCTGAAATATAATTAGAGGATATCTGGCTAAAATGTCTTACCATGTGGAATTTAGTTCCCACAGTTACCTCAATTTTCTCTTTTTCCATAATAATTTTAATTTATTGGGGAAGAGAAAATATATAATTCCTGTAGAGAGAAGTATACAGAATATTAAAAGAGCAGTGTTAAAAATATAATTAGGCAAATTCAAATAATGCTTAAACTGATTTATAAAATCTATTAAAGGCCCAAGTGATGAAATAGTAGTAAGTATAGTTACAGCTTGTAATAAAATATTTGTCTTCGCCTGTTTTTCTTCCTGTATAGTTTTAGATAAGTTATTTATAATTTCACGAAAAGAATGTAACTCTGAGTCTAACTCAAGTGCATTGCCGGATTTTCGATAAATTTCATTAGCTAAAAAATTAAAAGATATGTGACTAAGATTATACTTATTTAAAAACTTTTCAAATTTATCTCGAAGTTTAATTGGACTTTCAATATTCAAGGAAATTGCAGAATTATATAGATATAGATTATACTTAAAAAATACTCTATACACATAAATTCTAAAATAGGTCTCATTCCATGAGTCATATTGCCAATTTTTTAATAGCTGATTCATACCAATACATGTAAAACTATCATAGAGGGGAAGTGCTTCCCAATTTTGAAAAATTGATATTTTATTATTCAATAAAGAATTTACATAGATAGGGTCTGGTGACATCAATGTTTTACCAGATGCTGACCCTAGAGGAGAGGTTGTGGACAAATCAAAAAGAATATGTGATCTATCAACTGGATTATTTTTCAAATCTATTACAGTATACAATTTAAATTTTGAGCCGGAATATTCATCAGATTTTACCGAAGGGCCACGTAACAAGCGGTTACATAATATATTTTTAGAAATCCATGAATGCCACTCTAAACCTTCGTTTGTAATACTATTAAAGTTTCTGACTATACTTAAAAGATTACTGAAGTCATTTAGGTCGATTATTTGGTTTTCATCAAAAGCTAGTGATAAAGAAAATATTCCAAGATATCTCTCAAATACATATATTTCAGAATTTAAAATATTGACACTATAATTAGTAAATAAACTCTCATCATATTTATATACAAACTCAACAGTTGGAAGATTAGTTTTTTGCAATCTATATGTACCAGAGTCAGTATCATCCAAAAACATTATTTTCCTGAAATTTGGGTAAAAATAATCTCTCAAAAATTGAATTTTTGTATTGTCGGGTGCACAACTTCCCATAGTTGGTCCAAAATCAATTTTATAACCTTCATCGATAAATATTTTATAATCAACTTTTTGATCAAATTCACCGAGCAAACCAATAATTTTAATAATATACCTAGAAACAGCTATATGTTCCATAAATCAATAATTTATTTGGATGCCAGTAGAAAAAGAATAATAAAATTTATCAATAGGTACATACCTATTATTATCGCGTATATGGTCCCAATGTACCAAAAAATGCAAATGTTTATTGGCCTCTACATATAAATTACTTTCCAAATACCAACGAGGTTTTAAAATATTATTATTTAAGGGATATTGGATGTAACTTATCGTTGATAAATCTAATTTGTCTATTAGTTTTATAGAATATTTAAAATAAGTATTTAGACGGTAAACTGTTTTTGATATATCTTTTGCATTAATAGGCACTAATTCTTTTGATACACCTTGCCAATTCCATTTTTCACTCTCATTAAATAAACCAACAGCAACATAGAGGTCAGCTTTTCGTTTTTCCAAAAATCTAAATCGCATATTTGAACCAATTATTTTTCTATATTCCATACCCCATGCACCATTCCACTGATATTGCAAATAAGACTCCATACTTATTTTTCTCTTATCCAAATCCCTATATCTTAATTGTAATTGGCCTTCATTTTGGATTATAGTTTTACCATAATAAACTCCATCATTTTTTATAATTCCAATAATTGTATAATTATTTTTAAGATTTCGGTTTATTTCAAAATTGGATGAAACATCTATTATATTATTCTTTTGCTTATCTGATGTTAAAGCAAATGAACTAGATATCATCCATGGCTTGTAAATGGAATCATTTAAGCCTTCTCTATCAATATTTAGAACTTGTGAATAAAGATTTGAAATTAAAATAGATTGAAGAAGAACAAAGATTATTGAACGCATTAAATAAATTATAATCGTAAAAAGTAAAAACTTATGAATTATTAAAGAGATACATGGTAATCAATTTACAATATTTTTTTTAATCTGTATAATTATTCAAAATAACGTGTATTTCTCTATAATATATTTATAACTTGATAACCCCAAAAGACTTTTTCTAGTCAGAAAAAGAGATAAAAATTAAAATAAGAATAAAAAAAACAGCTATTGTAAATATAAGTATATGTAATTATATAATCTAAATATAATTTAGATATCTATTTCTTAATAAAATTATTAATCTTTAAAACTCTATATTGATAATTAAGTATCTTAAGATTTGTTCAATCCTTAGATGAGTTTTTTTGTATCAGAAAATTTAAACACACGATTACAGTGTTCACAAGTAGCTTTATAGTAATATGTAGTTGAATAATTAAATTCTGTGTTGAATCGTTTATCTAAACTACCATCTTTGTTATATCGACCATGAGACATATACTTACTTGTGTCTTGATCTTCAATCATAATTGATTCCTTTACAAATGAAGGTTTATTACAACTATTACAATTTAATGTAAGTTTTAATCGTTCTTGAATTTCAGTAATTTTCTCTTCCGAATTTTTTCCTTTTAAATATGTGTGTTGTATAGAGTAAAACTTAGTCCTCCCCTCACTATTCGATATTCTCTTACATCTGATAATGATTGCTCTAATAATAATAAATTTTCTTGTTGCTTTTTTCTAAATTTACATTTACTGTATATATATAATAAAATAATCAGGCATATAAATATGGATAAAAAAGCTATGTTTCTTTTTGTATCATTCTTTCTTAATGCACTGTATTTATCTGCTTCTACTCTATAAAATGAATTAGTGGCTACAAGCATATAATTTGAATCTACATAAACAGAACCGAACACACTTATAGATTCATTAGGATTATCCCCATTTGTTGGTTTACCATAAACACTTT
>Ga0194117_10003532_pt1 | contig 15676 bp, 6 predicted proteins | sample TA2MahsurfametaG_FD_160579 | JGI IMG/M metagenome (GOLD analysis project Ga0194117, IMG submission 160579) | Freshwater microbial communities from Lake Tanganyika, Tanzania - TA2015009 Mahale N1 surface | ecosystem: Environmental > Aquatic > Freshwater > Lake | place: Tanzania: Lake Tanganyika...
CCCCTTTAAGTATTCATACTGGTGTAGGCTATCTTTCTAGTTTTATCTCCCTAAAGCAAGGCCTCGATACCTTGTCGGTAGGAGGTTAATTTCTTTTCCATAACGCCCTCTACAAATACTCCCTTCCGATGATCTTCCCTGATCTGATGTACTCTTTTATCTGTCGATAACTCAATAACAATACAAATACAAGGTCAAATATTTGCTAGTTGTAGATCTATATATAGGAGCAGGTTATTTTGTAACTTGACTATGTTTGCAGCCCGATTTGCTGGAAAATATCCTAGATCAGTCTAGGTAGTATTCCCCTTGATTCGCAGTAGCTATCATTGTTAAGTTGACTGATATCTCCCATAATTGAATAGGTTTTGCCTGCGCCAGTCTGTCCGTATGCAAAGACGCAGCAGTTATATCCCTAGATGATGTATTGCATACTTCTAGACTGGCCTGAACTGCTTACTGGCCTATCATGCGATAGATATCAAGTTGTGAGGTAGCCTGATGTGCAACATGGTCAAACACAAATATTTCTTGTTTATTATCAGTTGATACTCCCAGCTGATTTTAATGTTCAGATAGGGACACACACTTACTGTAACTTGTCTATGAATATTCAGGTTTCAAACGTATTACCACCTTCACCTGCTATTACCTCTCCAGTCTGCTATAAGTCCCTCTCATCTCGTTCAGTTCGATAATATTATAAATTTAGAAACTAACACTTACTCTCGCCATCGCTTCACTCCAAAACTAAGAAAAATCAATAAATCAAGATAAAAGTTAATGGGTTTTATTTTGTTGTCTTTTTTTCTTATTAACAGTTCTTTTTAATTAAAATTATTAGCTATGGACTCAAGCAAATTGTTGAGATACACCTATCGACCCACCACTTAACCATCATAACGAAACAACGCATACACTAAACAATTCCAAGAGTACACACGTATGTTAAATCGACTTAATTAATAGAACCAATCTCTCGGGATAAAAATGATTGGACTGATCAATTAAAATAAAGAACTCAAAAAACAGCTGCATTAAAAAAGAATCGAAGAGATCGAGAAATAGCCTCAAAGTTTGCTAAAATCACATACACGATATCTCAGTATATACAACAAACCATACAATAAGAGTACTAATATCGACGGAAGTGATCCCAAACAAAATTAAGGTGAGTCCAGACCTAAGAATAATAGTGTCTATCTACCTTAAAATAAAAACAAACATATTAAATTCAGTAGTGTCATCAAAACTACGACCATGATTGAAGAACTTTCTTAATAAAAATTTTCAAGTAAAAGAAAGAAAGGACTGTACTTATCCAAATAAATATCTCAAGCTTCTGAAGATAGAAAATCACCAAATGTATAGCCAGCAGATTAAACTGAAAAAAAAGAAGATAGCCGAACAAATCCTTAAACTCCTTTAAAGCAGACCGAAAAACAGAAAAATAAAAACTAATCACCAAAGAACGCACCCATTTCACCGAAAAAGACAAATTAGCGCTATAAAGTACCAATGAAGAAAGTAACCTATGGCAGTACGTCAAGTTATTCGCAAATAAGGAAGGATCACCTTGAATCAATGTACAGTTACCTCTATTCTCCCATCAAAACATACAACCAAGTTATCTATGATAAGCCTTGAATTATTATCTCTCTTATTTGTCAAATCAATAAATGATATCATCATTACTCTACTCGTGATTTAGCTCATACAGTTTCTGAGATTTATGAATAAAAAGTTTATTCAAACTGTTTAATTGCTCTCGCAGTGCTTTTAATTCCAGTTTTAGCGCATCCCTTTGAGCGATCCTAGTTTTAAGGTAAGGGTAGTCTGTGAAGATCTGAAGTTAGTTTGTTGTTCGATCTTCGAGTTGATAGGCTATTTTTTTATTATTTTAGGTGGAGTAATCATTTCGTTCAGTCGATTACTGCTGAAGTATTTTTTTAAAGAGACCTTGTTATTTATGCTTGGTGAGATGGTTGGTTTTTTAGGAGGACCAATAAATAGATTTTTCCGACATGAAAAACAGTTCGAAAGCATTTGGTTGTATGATTTCTTATTTTATTGCAGATATAAAAGCAATAAAATAAAAAAATACTGAGGATCGTTACATAGATTTATTTTCGGAAAATGGATATAGTAATAGTACTTTATCTGACAATTTTTCAAGACTTAGATTATTTAGATGTATATCAATATAAAATAAAAAAGATTTGGCATAAATCATCCTTACTCAACTCCCTCAACAAATAAAAGTCTGCACAACATGACTACTGATTCCTTATATTATTATGAGCCTTTGTTATCTTTATTTCAATATTTAAATGATGTAATTCAGCATTTAAGGCGAGTAGGTTAGCCACTCTCCTCGCACTTAAGAACCTAAACCTTAACCTCAATTTTAAAAAGTAACACTCAGAGTAAGCAGATCGAAAACGAAAGTCATGATTAAAAACAAACATAAAACACATAGCCAAGATTAAATAACTAGCATATTTAAAATGAGTAGTAAGGTGGATGCAAAAGGTTTTTATCACTTGCATTTTACTAACAGTATTTTCAAGTGAGCCAAGAAGAGGTAGTTTAGCGCATCAAATTAAATTTCATTCCTTTCAAGAAGGAGTTCATATAAAAAATCAGATAAAATCCCGATTTGTACGGTCCTTTCTGGATATTAACAACCATTATCTTTTTGTTAGGTTCTACAGGCAACCTTTCTCGATATTTTTATAACTGGTAAAAAACAGAGTATATCTTTAAACTAGAACTAGTACGTTACGGAATCATTTTGATTTATACTTTGGGTTTTGGAGTTCCTGCTTTGCTCTACCTTGTGCTTCGCTTGATGAAGTGTGATACTCTCAAATTGCCACACGTAAATGTTTGATAAGTCAGTTGATCTGCCTTTATGGCTATAGTTTTGGATGTTTCATTCTCGTCTTTCTGCTGTGCATCATACCTTGGAATTGGCTTCACTGGTTGTTGATGGTCTACGGAATGATAAACTCGATTGCTTTCCTGGTCCTCAATATTATGGAGTATCTCTAAACTCTTGAGAAAAAATCATACATAATCTTCGGTATAATCGGTGCAGCTCAAATCTTTTTATTTTTGATGTTCAAATTGGTTTTCTTTTCATTAGTATACAACAAAGATGCAGATGCTTGAAAATGATGAATTATAATGTAAGTATAATATATTTTTATATTAATCTTCATCCAATAAATATTATTATAGAAATTTAATCCAAATAAAATGCACGGCAAATATCATGACCAGAGAGTCTATCAACACTTTGTACATACCTATTCGAGAGTACCCTATCTTGATAGAGAAATATTCAATGTTGGAACTGATTCACTTAGGGTCTCACGCAGAGCAGACCAAAGAGCTGCTGATGCAAACTAACGTAATACAATACTTATCCAGAAATTGAAAAAGTTAGGATCCAGAGCTAAAATCTTTAGAATTCTCTGAGAGATTCACGAAGAAAAAGAGAAGAAAATGCGGCCAAATTTATAGACGATTTGAAAGGTGCCTAAGAAGTTTGTCTGGAAAAATAAAAGATGGTTTGGAGCAGATATGATCAAAAAAGAGAGGAAGACCGACTGAATTACATCAAAGATCAAAGATATTTGGACAGCATACTAAAATCAAACTCTACAAAAGCCTAAAGTAGACTAACATCAATCCGTAGATGGAATTGAACAATGATCTTACTAGGTTTTAACTATAATATCTTTTTAGCATTATTCAGTTAATTTTTATATACATGTGAATTCTTGCCTCCTTAACTTGTCTTCATAACTTAACATGAAATACAACTTTTGATAATTCAAACAAAGATCAATAGTTGATATAATTGGATTATTGCACATTTCTACCTTAAAACATAGAATTTTGAGTTATGTAATGTGGCTTATTACTGTTCAGCGATGCCTCGTATTGTATTGGATTCAAAGGCATACTATGCATCATCATCTGCCTTTCTTATTGCGGCTGGAACATATTCAAATTTGGACTTATTGGTCGATTAAAGTTACTGTGCTCATTTACAAGCTGATAATTTGACGGTTGTTTTGAATTGTGGTTGCTTGACTTCAGAGGATAGTAAACACCACTTTGTACATTAGAAACAAATGTATTTGGCTGAGATAAAACATATACAGTACTCTGATGAGCAGGATGTGTATTCTGTCCAAGAGATATTTTGGCATAATTTGAATTTTGAATTGGCTGGAACGAAGCCTATAATTTCTGCATTTAAGTATAGTGTTCATTAGTACTGTATTGCGATTCTCCTACTTTTTTTATTGATATTTTCTCTTCTTTTTCTACCTTTGCAATACTTTCACTCAGAGGCAACTTTATGACAATCTATTACAAGTTTAAAATTAAATACTAAAAAGGCTTCAATATCTTATAAACTGTCTAGGCTTTTATTCGTTTACGAGGATTAGAACATAACATCTATTTTAGCAATCTAGTCAATTAACTTGAATAACGTTATGAAAAGATTTCTAAATATTCGCGTAACTTTGTCTCATTAAAACGATATTCTGAACCGAATCCATAGATTTATGAGCAATCATTGAGAGTACCTGCTTCAAGAATAGTGAGTCCAATACTAAAAACTTCGCATTGATTTCTATGCAAATTTTATAAATTATAAGACTTTCTTTTGTATCTTTCCTCACACTCTTAAGGCGCTAAATCTTAAGAAATTTACCTGGAAACATTCTCTGATTAGCTTTCTACCAATTTCCCACAATTTTATTGGGATACTCTGGCCAAGAGTACTGGTTGATGATCTTCACATAACCATCTTCATTAACTAAAATATTCTAAGGTTTGATTTCACCTATGTGTTTTTTTTTGGATTAGAGCATAGCTTATATCTTGACCAAATTATAGAAGAGGTATACTATTTCCTGTTCGCTAAATGGTCGCAATATTTTCTTTCTGTTTACTATTTCTGGCTACAAAGAATACAGATAATCTTCATAATATAGCTATATGAGAAGAATTATACTTAAGCGAATCCACCAGTTCCACAGTAAGTAGTCTGTTTATAATGATATCTCGTGGGCAGAAATAAAATTTATTCAGCTGAATCATACATTTTGATGGTTTACAGTTCTTTGTTCCATTCCTAATACAGTTTTTGATTGTCCAAAACAATTTAGTATACTAGGTAGAACTGATCATTTGCTTATTGAATCCTCTTGATGTTACCCAAACGAAGATGTAAAAATGAATTGTTACTATTGTGAGTTGTCGATGAATTTCCCATTTTATATGTTATAGTAAATTAATAATTTAAAAGCTGTTCAAAACTTACTGGAAGAAAGATATAGCATAATAATTAATAAAAGTAAAAAGAAGATTTTTATCGATTATTATTTTAGCATTGCTTTATAACTGTTTATAATCGGTTTAAATTCAAAATGTACCTCAGGCCCACTTATAATCATCATAATCACTCTTTTTCCACTTTTCAGAACTAAAACAATTGTAAAATATCAAATCATTAGCAGAGCTAGGCAGTCAAAATTAAACTAGAAACACATTAACAGCTTCTTTCTGACATTATAAGAGAACTGAAACAAAAAGTAAACAAGTCGTAGTTTTTGTCTGGACTAGGGTCGAAAATTTCACTTTCAGATATCACAAATATTTCATTTGATAGCAATAACCGAGATGATTCATTGAGAATGGAGCAGTCTTTTTGCAGAGTCACACATTAGTTCTAAGAAAAACTAGCTAAATAAAAGAAATGTATGTAGGAACAACTACAATCTATTAGACAACATGTTTAATAATAGCAGAAAATAATGAAAGAATAGTTTTGCAGACAAAAAAAATAGCTAAAGACAAGTATATAGTAAATCAAAACTCTTGTAAAGCAGTAAAATTAAAGTTTCCTTTAGCTCCTCCATAAAAAAGGAGATAGAAGTTAATTGGATAAAATTATGCATCTCACAAGTCTACTGGCTATTTAATTCTAACTCATCAAAAAAAGATTCAGTAATTTCTAGGTCGATTACAATTTAATTTGGAAAGAAATTTCAAATATTTATTCTGCTCAATAAGATATAAAATCTGTTCTAGATACTTAACAAAAAAACCAGAGCTTTAACTATACGATCGAAAAAGATCTATTGAGACCACTCAAAAAAAGGAGAAACTCAGCTTGTGTAGCAACATTATTCAAGTAGTTGATAGGAACAGTTTAAAGATAGTAAAAGCAGGTTGATTAATTAGATTAAAACAAGATGGATTGCTTCTAAATGTTGAAGAGATAAATCTAGCATTTGAAAAGTTAGCAGGAAAATAGAAACTATTCTCTCAACATTTTTAATAATAAATTAGTATCCATTTAAGAAAGACATAATAATTTAGAATAAAATTTGATTTAAATATCGAAAATAAAGAAATAGTTTGAAGCTGCAAAAAAAGACATCTAAAGCATATATTAGGATTATCAGGAGTGGAAGATAGAGACTAAAAATTTGACAAAAATTTAAATAGCCAAATAGCTCTAGTCTAAAAATTATGAAATCAAATCATAAATTAAAGAGGCATGCTAGTAATTGTCCAAAAAACTGTTAATATTCTTTTAGCAATGTGCAAAGGTATAGGAAACTCGGTAGATCCAGTAACATATTCGTTTGTTTTAAAGAAAATTTGTCTAAAAAACTGATAATATGCAATATTTCTCCAAAAAAATTCAGGAAGATTTTAGCCTAAAATCAGATTACTTAGAGGATAAAATAAAGCTTATTCAAAAAGATCTCAGTCTCCGCCTTAAAATTACATAATTTTAGACACAAAAATCTAGTTTAGTAACAATTAAAGATGCAAATAATCTAATCAAAAAAGTAGAAAGCTCTTTCAAACAAGACCTCGAAACTTTTTAACAACAGCAAAAAGAAATCAATGAGGTACTTTGCTCTTAGAACGTTGTAGCAAGATGGATCTGGACAACCGGAGAGTTAAAAGGAGGAAATTTAGTAGCTTGGGATAAGTAAATCATCAATACGTTGCCTTAGAACTTTCTTCATCTGAAAAATGAATACTCTATAAAAATAAAAAATACTGGCATTTATCGCTTTTAGATCGGTTTCTATGCAAAGAAGAAACCCAATATCCAAATCCTAGTGAATGGACAAACAATAATCTCTGCTGTCAACAGCAACTCATATGTAGTACATCATTCAAGTGGAAGGCTAAAAGACATCTCAACTACTGAAGTTACTGGACTTACATACTATGATTTTTTCACATTCCAAGAAGAAAGTAGGATATCAATAGCGTACAACGGTGAAATCGGCCATGGATTTTTATCTTTACAAAGATTATGATAATTTTGATTTTATGTTGATCACTTCATTTTATACACTTTATCCATGTAATGAACAATGAAATCCTAAACGATAGCCTCATCTGGAATATTAGCCATCATTCCGTACACTGCTTTACTTCCAGAATCATAGAGAGTTGGCTCACTCTTTATTTCGTTTAAAGATTCATTTATCGCTTTAATTATTGATTACACTTTTCCAATGTGATTGGGCATGAAGGTCATGTGAATAGACTCAGGATTCGATTGCTTTTATACGTAAAGTTATCTTTTCTAAAGTGCATCTGCTAATTTATAACAACTAAAGTTTTTACATCTAAATGACACTATTGTTGAGTCCGGCTAAGCAATAAGCTACAGTTCTGAGTTATTTTTCAGGAAAGATATAAATTTTTAAACTTCAATCAATACTTTACCCGTAATAGTAGTAAATCCTTCAATACCTAAATCTAATAAACTGCCCCAAGCAGCACTGAGACAGCCTCCATTTCTAGTTCCCATCGCGGTAGGAGATATGTATATGCCTCCTGGCCATGTAGCGAAAGAGAAATATTGATGTCTTCTGATACTTGAATTTTTATAGATAAGAACTGATGAACCCTTAGGAGCATAACCATATTTATGCACATCAGCATTTATACTTGTAACTCCATCAACTCTAAAATCAAAAGGTTTAAATTTAGCCTTACCAAGACTTTCAATAAAAGGAAGGACAAACCCTCCAATAGCTGCATCAACATGTAAAGGAACTCCATAAGATTTACAAATTTTGGCTATTTCAGGCACATCATCAACAACTCCGTTAGGGTACTGAGGTGCAGAACAAACTACAACAATTGTTTTAGATGAAATTGCTTTTTTGAGGTGTGATATTGACATTCTCTTGTTGTTATCAAAAGGAATCTGCACGATGTCTAATCCTACATAATCACATCCCTTGTTGATACCTGGATGACCAGTTACACACATTATAACTTCTCCTTTTCCTCTATAATCTCGATAGGTTTTCATAGCAAGCAGTAAACTTTCAGTTCCACAGCTAGTTACATTTCCAACGGAATTCTAATCTCCGTGGAACAAGTTAGCTGACATTCTTATGACTTCATTTTCAATAACTCTCAAAGAGTTGAAAAGAAAAGGGTTTAGTGCGTTAGAATGCAAATATTTAACGAAACAAGCCTCTGTTGTTTATGAATGTTACTTAGAGTGTTAGTAAACATATGCGAAAGTTTTACCTGAAGTAGGGTTTATATCTGCATGAATTCTTTTATCGAGAATAGATAGCAATTATTCCTTCTTAATACCTTTTTCAGGCAATTTTTAATATGTCAATCTCACTTACTTTTTTGCAAATGCTTACTCTGCACTTTTTGTTGATTACTTTTCTAAATATTCTTCTTTCTTTGACTTGACAAAAGATAGTTTTCCTGCTACTCTGAGGATAAGTTTTGTAAAATAGCTAATAATTCCTATTTTTCCTCGAGACTATATTTTGAGGATCTGTCTGATGAATTTGATGACTACAACAAGGACAATGAAGTGCTCTATCATTCTCCAGATGCCTTCAGAAATAACCCAATTCTGCCCTTGTACAAGATAGCTCTCTATCTATTAATGTAAAGTTCCCATGAGTAACCACTATATGCAAAGATATTATTAATAAAAACTAAGTTCAAAATTATAAAATAAATATTCATAATTAAATTAACTCTTTATATTGCATTGATTCTTTTAAAAGTGATTCTCTTCTGTTAAAACTTTTTTTTAATATTATAATATTGTATAAGTTATTCAAGGAAAAGTATGAAAATCGTTAAACCAAAAGGTGCATACCACAATTATTGTCGAAATTCAAACAACACCAAAAGTCTCCCACACACAATGTAGATGAGAACAATTAGACATTATAGAGCAAGTAAGTAAGCAAAATAAATTTAGCATTTTAATGATTTTTAAACTTATCTTCTCCATATTTAAGAACGAAATTCTCATCGAAACAAAGGATATAGCTCAAGAGGTTCATCACTAACAAGAGAAGCAAAAACTTCAAGGCCACAAACTCATCAGTTCGTTCGTAAAAAAAGCATAGATAAATAAAGTTCCTAGCCAATAAAACCATTCTTTCCTTTCTTCAAATGCAAAATTGAAAGTTACTCAGTACCCAGCACAGACAGTAATTTTAAAATCAACGATCGAAAGTTCAAGTTGAAATACAGGATAATTGAGTAAAACATGGGTAAAGGACTGGAGAAGTTTGATCTATGATATTTGTCCATCACTAATATTTTATAAATTGTGACTAACTCCCTATATTATTTTGTGATATAATGAAAAGCATAATTATACATTTATAGGGTAGGCGATGAAAGCGATACAGGAGTCAATAAAAGTTATGGTTAGAATACGTCCTCCTTCGAATACTGTGGTTTATCGAGACAAGGAAAATCAGAATCAGCTACATTGTTATGATAAGAGTTACATACTCGACCATATTTTCATAGCTGAAGATACAAACTAAGATATATTCCAGAAACTTGGGTATGATCTTGTAAGCAATATGCTCTAAGGCTACAATAGCACCCTCTTTGTCTACGGCCATACAGGTTCTGGCAAAACTTTTACGATTAATGGTTCGAATAATTAGTAAGGTTTGATCTCTAAAACACTAAAGCTTCTTTTAAAAATGACTTAAAACCCAGCAAAATATGAATACTTTTCTTTGAAGTTGAGCTATTTTGAAATCTATAATGAGTAAGTTAGAGATTTGTTGGGCTTAAATAAACTAACTGTAAGACAAAATGTTTAAAAAGGATTCTATATTGAGGGCCTTCAGGAATAGCCTGTAGAATCTGTAGATTAATTTTTGAAAATCTACAGGAAAGGGATGCACAATAGAAAAACAGATACCACAAAAATGAATTCAGCTTCTTCAAGGTCTCATGCTATTCTGACTTTTTATGTATAAACAAAGCAAAAAATTAATGGCTCCATCGTTTGTCCAACTTCTAAATTGAATTTCGTAGATCTGGCTGGAGCTGAAAGACTGAGACAAACTGAAGCAGTTGGAGACAGAAAATCAGAAGCTGTTAAAATCAACACTTCTTTATCAAGTCTTAGCAAAGTTATAAATATGCTAAGCAATACTAAAAATAAAGATATGATAGGCATACCTTATCGAGAGTCAGTGCTAACAATGATTTTAAAAGATAGTTTAGGAGGCAATTCACATACCATCATTATAGGCACATTAAATAATAACATAAAAAATCCATCTAATATCAACGATATGGTAGGCACTCTGGAGTTTCTGGTGCGAGCTAAGAAAATTAAGAATGAGAAGAAAGTCAATTAAAAATTGTAAGGTAATTAATAGCGCCTTATATACAAAATAAGCCAGTATTAGAAATAGATAGAGAGCTATAAAAATTAAATTGAGGAACTCAAAACAAAACTGCAGTAGGCTAATCAATCGAAATAAATTTATTAATAATAAATAAAGAAATTAAAACAATAAGTATTAGCAAATCAAAGTCAAAATTTCTCGTTCATGGAAACATCCGTGTCTTTCTTTGAAAATCCCTTTTAAAATGTCAATCACTTTAAAGAAGGACTATCTATTATTGATGAAGATTAAAAATAATCTTTCAAATCATAAAAAAATCCAAATTAGTCAACATTTTTGCAATCTACTGAACTTTCACAGCCACAATCTATGGGTTAGTTCGCTCAAGAACCAGAAAAAACAAATAAAAAATCTCATCGAAGCCAAAGTCAAAGACCAGCTTCTCAGAGATTATCCAACTTCCATTAAAAAGTGGATAGTTAAACAAACTATTACTACTAGTAGCAGAATCTTTTGAGAATAATAAAGAACAACATTTAGAATTTATATTTCTCATAAACACAGTTGAATATACTAGAAGCACAGCACAAAAGGATAGATTATCTTTAGAAACAGTTAAGAAAGAAAGAATTGTATGCTGAAGATTTACTCATCGAATTTTAGAGCTAAAAAAATAGAATTATTAAAAAATACGAATAAATAAATGACATAACAAAAAAGAGTGCTTTATCTTTGGTAGAGAAAGAAGTAGAAACGAATATTTCAAGGTTGGTCGAGAAGCTCGAAGAAGCACAGTTTTAAAAGTAGAAAATTATTTAAGAGAACAAAATTAAACTACTGCGTATGTAAGAAAGATTAAATTAAATATTTAAAGAAAATAGTTACCTTGGCAAGAGGAATTAGTTTTTGGAATACAATTATCAAAAACTACTCCAATCCTACGAAGATTTGAAAGCCAGACAAATATAAATGGATTAAATACTTGAAGAGCAGAAAAATCTATTATAGAATGTGGATAAAACAAATGAAATAATTAGCAAAATAACTTTACATAAAAAAGAATAAGAAACAAAAGAGTACATTTAGAAAATTGGATAATTAAGTAAAATCAATGAAGAATTAAATGAAAATCAATTACAGTTGTAATTGGAATTAAACAAAATAAAAAAAGAGATAACATAAAAAGACAGATAAATTGAGTAGTTATAAGAAGAAGTCTAGGCTGCATAATAAAAATTGAATCAGCTAGAACAATAATCTGTAAGTTTGGAAGAATATTTTGAAATCAAAAATATAGTTTAACAAATGAAAAATTAGTACTTTTAACAAAAAAAAATTTTATAAAACTTCAAAGATTTACTAAAAATCGATGTCAATGGCGAGTTGATAACCATATCACAACTTCTCAATCAATATGATTTGAAAACGAAGAGAGTCTACGAACTGTAAATGATCCGTACATATCAGGAGGTGAGATAAATGTAGCTTCTAGGGAATTTATAACTATATAAATGTAAGTATCAAGAATTTAGCAGATTGTACAATGTAAGGATAGCTGAACAAGGCAAGGCAATTATTGAGAAAGATTTACAGATGTAGTAACTTAGGCATGAAATAAAGCGTCTCGAAATATAAATAGAAGCAAAATACAAAGAACTGCAACTGTAATCTTAGACTCTGTATTCAATGAAAAAGAATGAAGCATAAATCGATAGAATATCTAATAATTTTTGTTCAATAGAAAGGCAGTATCATAAAGTTATAGACTAGAATTAAGATCTTAAATATAAATTGCAACAGTTTGACAAATACCAATCATAAATCATCAAATTGGAACAAAAAAATCATAGTTTAGTTTAAGATAACTAAAAAATAAGTAAAAAGTATGCAGAAGCAAAGGATTCAATGGCCAAATACGTGTAAATAGCAATTTAATAGCTTGGAAATTACGAGCAAGTTCTTGCTGATAAAATCTCCATGATCAAAAAACTTCAATTGGAAAACTAAGATCTTTTAAAAGAATCACAAAAATACAAACACAATAGCAGAAAGGAAAGAGATGAGTAGTTTAATAAAACGATGCATTAAGCCAACAACAAACAAATGAGGATAAATTAGTTATAATAAAGAATCCATTATTAAATACAACAAAGATAAGAAGTGGCTAAAATTAACACAGATTTTAAAATACAAATCTAAGAACTCAACGAAGAACTATTCAAAACAAGATGCAGTCTTTAGTAACAGAGGAGATTACGTCTTCAAGAAACAAACTAACTACGTTCTCGAAATATCACTAAAAATATTCAACAGAGTAAAGATAGAGTGGCTTCAATGCTAAAAAAAGGTGGCAGAAATAATAAAAATGAAATACTTATTGATTGATGAGTTTTGATGATTTTTTATTTCACGAAATATTTTTCGCCTCTAATCCTTTGGAATAATTGATTATTACAATAAGAAATGTTCCAAAAATCATAAAAGTAATATTGATTATAAAGCAATTAAATATTAATATTAGATTAATTTATAATTAGTAATATTTTTGATAACAAATGGGAAGAGTTAGAACCAAAACCGTAAAAAGAGCTGCAAAAGTTTTACTCGAAAAACATTACCTTAAGCTCACTAACGATTTCCACATCAATAAAAAAATCCTCTCAGAAGTTGCCAAAGTTCCAACAAAGAGCTTGAGAAACAAAATTGCAGGATTCGCCACTCATTTGATGAAAAGAATCCAAAGAGGTCCAGTCAAAGGAATCTCTTTGAAAGTTCAAGAAGAAGAAAGAGAGAGAAGATTGGATTGGGTCCCCAAAGAGTCATAAATCAACATCAATAAAATATTATCTGCATTTAATATAGGTCACTGTCGATACTGAAACTTCAGAAATGATCAAAAGAAGATTCGGTGAAGATTTCCACACTAAACTCACTCAAAACCTTGAAGTAAAAGCTGCTGAGGTTGCTAAAAGAAACGCCAGAGACAACAAACGTAAACCTCGAGGAGACGGATAAAAACGAGAAAGAAAACCGAGAGAAAACAAATAAAAGAAGGAAGGAGAGAAAGTCTAAGAACCTGCCCAACAACAAACTCCAGCTGCTTAACAAACTCAAGAGCAAAAAGCAGCACCCGCCAAAAGAGAAGGTAGAAGAAGAGGTGGCAGAGAAGGTCAATAATGATCTATTTAAGCTCAATAACTTTAACCATTTTATAAAGAGTATGCTTAAAACAAAGTTGATTTGATTGGCTTTTATAAAAAATTGAAATTAGTTATTTAAAGTTATATAAAATTCGAATGAGTCTTTAAAATGAGCCTAAGAGTGTTGAAGACTACAAAGATGTATTAAAGATCCTTAAGCTTAAAATTATCAAGCAGAATAAACGAATTCAGGAGCTATAATTGAAAAATAAAACATATGAAGAACAGATAAATAACTTCACTCTGCGAGGAGATGATCTACATATAGATAGTCGGGCAATGCTTGAATTATAAAATGAAGCGAATCTCAGAAAAGAAAAGAGATAGAACTAAATATATTCTTTAAAAGGAAAAGTATAAGTAATGGAGATATTTGCAAAGGGTTTAAAAAAACTTGGTATAACTCCTTAATCTGTATTTAGAATAGCCGATTTCTCATATAAAAATTATGTCTAATCAGATTATTTTAGATAAGTTCTGTCCAAAATAAAAGTTGGTCTCACTCAAAAAGAAATAAGTTGCCTTATTTTTATATTTGATGAAGCCTATAGTGGCTTTATTACAAGATAAGACTATTGCAATAGTTTACAAGCTTATAAAGTAGGAGCTTAAGATTCTCATTATCCTTTTATCCATTAGAGCATCTTTAAACTTTCCCAACTATTCCACTCTTAAAAAATCAATCTGATAAAATACTATGAAGAGATAGAGAGTAGATCAAATAGTAAAGTTGGCTTAAATAACAAAAAAATAGTTGATTTAAATGTTTTTGAGGAACAAATAAAAAAATCTTATGGTAGTAGAATATGTTAAAAAGAAATTATAGCTTCTTTTAATGCTATTGATTTGTAAAGTCAAGGATATCTTGAAAAAAAGAACTTTTTGTATACCATAACTTCTTACATAAATAAACTATTAATGGGATAATAAAATCAATCTAAAAAATCACAAGCAGAATGGATTAATCCAAAGAGTAATCTAACTTAGCAATTTCTTTCAGGTGCAAGTCCTAAGATAACTGATAAAATCTCATAAAGTCTAAATCAAACTTCTAAAATAAGACCCATTCCACATGAACTAAATTCTAATAACTCTTAGAGTTATGTTGGAAGGATGTAAAGAGAATACGGAGTCAGTTTATCACAAATCTACGAATAACTGATGGCTTTTAATTTTTAGAACAGACTTACACTTAAAAAATTTAAAACACTGTGTTCTAAACTCGGGGATAGTCTAAGTACTTAATTTTTAAGTGAATTTTACAAGTCAATAGATACCCAATTCAAAGGAAGTTTATTCTTTAACGAACTTATCAACTATTATCTCGCCCATTCCAACGATAACTAAATGATGTATAACTATTCTAACTTAGTTTACGCCTGTTTAGGAAGTATTTTGAAGCTAACGATTTGGATTCATAAAAATTTTGGTTTATGTTTGGCCTAACACCTGATTCCTAAATAACCAAGAATAAATTTATAGAAATCTTAAAGAAAAATTTCGAATCCAAAGACGAAAAACTGTGGTAGAATTTCTGGTCAATGTTTGACAAAGGAAGAGGAAGCTGCAATATGGGTTCAATTATCAAAACCATAAAAAAATATGAATCTTGATTGCTAATTTTAACATCTTCATATTTATACCCAAAAGTAGAAGATATTTGTAATCAATCTTTATTATATAAAATCATGGTTGTATTCCATAGGATATTTTTCGTCCTAATAATCGCTCTCTTCGTGTCTATCTCATGTCAAAAAAATTGTT
>Ga0194117_10003540_pt1 | contig 15641 bp, 4 predicted proteins | sample TA2MahsurfametaG_FD_160579 | JGI IMG/M metagenome (GOLD analysis project Ga0194117, IMG submission 160579) | Freshwater microbial communities from Lake Tanganyika, Tanzania - TA2015009 Mahale N1 surface | ecosystem: Environmental > Aquatic > Freshwater > Lake | place: Tanzania: Lake Tanganyika...
CACCATTGGATTGTATGTAGCCTGAAGTTCCGGATCCTCTCGGTGTTTGTAGACCTATCCCGTTGTACATTTTATTATAAACTAAGTTCACAATTAGTAAATGTATAATTATAAGAGCATGTTCATAAAAATGTCGACAAAAGATTTGGATGAATCTATCTGAAATTACAAACTTGCAAATTTCTAAAAACTAAATTGAAAAAAGTATTTTATTACAGAATTATTGTATATTTAATAAAGGCTATATTATAACGAATGAGAAGAAAGAAACCTGAAGATGAGATGATGGAAGAAGCTATCGAAAAAGCAAGCCAACTCATCAATTTACTTCAGAAGGAAAATTCTGATCTGAAGAGAAAAACATAAAAATCATAAAAAGAAACTTAAGCACTGAAAAAGTAATTGAGATAATTGAAATAAAGATATGAAATAGAAAGCAAATAGAATGCCAAAAATGTTTAGTTACTAAGCAATAAGACAAGCTAGTTAAAGAAATTGGAAGAGGCTTTGTTTCAAAGCTAATAACAACTAAAAAAAAGAACACATAACAACAAGGAGCTTCATTAAAAAATTTCAGTTCTAACAGCAAAACTCAAATAAAAATCGAAATAGTTTAATGACTAAAGAACCAAATATCTGTCTCTCCAGAACTAAAATGAATACCTTTTAAAAAAAATAGGGAAGGAAGAGGAAAAATAGAACGAAACGAATAATAAACTAAAAGAAAAAATTAACCAAAAGTAATTATAAATAAAAGAAGTCATCAAACTAAAGGAAGCTTTTTCAAGGAGATGCGAAGAACTTAAGGCCGATAACGCAAGTTTGATTGAAGCTGCAGCATCTTACAAACAAAGAGCTATTGATAACATCCCTTAACCAGTTTTGTAAAATACAAAGCATAATCTTGTAAAGCGCAACCGAAACTTTTCTGAAAGACCAACTTTACCAGATTCCTAGATATTAGTTAAACTCATTGAGTAGAAACTTGGAGTTAAACCTTAATCGAGCCTTTAAAAGCTATTAGAACAACTTAGCAACTTTATTTCTTATCGTTTCGACCATATATAAAAACTTTGGCAAGGAATCCATAGTAAAATGCAAGAAAAAGAGTTAATGAAAATAAGCAATTTAAAAGATCTATTAGTAGCATCCCAAAGGTTATCCACCTATTTAAGTGAGTTAATTAGTTGCCAACCATGAATATTTATATTTTTAACTACTTTAATTCAAAAATCATTTACGTATCACCGATATCTTTGGCATTGTTATTTTTGTACTTACCAGAGTTTAGAGCCCCACAGAACTAAGAATATTGTTTTTATTTCCTACGGTTTGGCCCGTTTTGTTCAAACTTTTAGGTACATCCTTGACTTATTTCTCTTTTCTGGTTCCACTCTGACTTACTTGTCCAGACTTCAACAAACTTCCTCCTACAATACCAGTATTCATCTGAAAACTATTGAGGGCTTGGTTCATGGCTTCTTACTTTTTATTTTTGACATGCTAAACTTTGGGTTCTACTTTCTGTTCTGCAGGTTAAAAAATCAAATTTTGAGTGGTAGTTTTTGCTCCCCAATCATAAACATAATCCATTTCTATTTTATTCGCTTTTCTTGCTTGTGTGAGCAATCCTTTCAAATATTTATAGTCTGGTCTTTCTTAAAATTTTAGTCCTTTTGCATAGTTTATGAATTGGACAAATTAATTGGGGAAGCCTTTACATAGAAATTCTGCAGGTGTGGATATCTTTTTCTCCATAATCATTTTATACTTAGTTTTTGTATCTTTGGCCTTCATATTCTGCCAAGGCAGAATTCCTCGGAGTAGATACATTAACACATAACCGATTGATTAGATATCATCCCTTCTGGATTGTTAAATCCCCATATGTGTATTGATACTAGCATACCTGGCTGTTCCTGTAAGTTATTTTCCCTATTTGTAAGGAATGTGTTTGTCTGAGTTGTTAATTTGTTACTTTATTGAATGTATTTTTTAGAAAGACCGAAGTCAACAAGGTACATGATGTGTGCATTTTTGCCCGTGCCCATTAAAAAGTTGTCAGGTTTAATATCGCGATGCAGAATGTGTTTTTCATGTATTAACTCTATTCGTTATATCATCTGCTCTCCGATTTGAAGCACTGTCTTCAAAGACAATCGTTTTCCGTTATCATTGAAAAGATCCTCGAGACTCGATCCTAATAAATCCATCAACATAACATTGTACTGTCCTTAAGTTGTGAATGAGTAAACCTTAATCATATGGTGATTACTTTGGGTATGCCCACGACTGTGCCAAAAGAAGAAAGGTATTTGTACATTTTGGCTTCGTGATATAATTGTGGAAATTTGCTGACAGTTTACTATATTTTGGCAGCATAGCGTTCTGATGTGTTGGTTCTATTTTATGCAAGGTATATTTATCCAAATGCACCAGTTCCAAGTTTCTTTACAAGTTTGAAGTTCTTACAGACGATAAGTTCTAGATATGGTGGGAAGTACATGGTCCTTGACTGGACATTTTCGAATCAACGAAGAATTATTAATTATTTAAATCATGAAACCACCTCTTCTCAGAAATATCTTTATTAGATATTAACTTTAAAGTAGCAAGGGAAGTATAAACATCTGTAACTTAAAAGTTGTTGAAGTTTTAAGACCGATAAAATTTTTCTTGCTTAATTTATAATTTTATCATTGAAAAGGACTTTGCTTTAAAAGATCGTTTTTGATCCAAGATATACATCATCAAAAGTTTGAAAAGTCTTACAGAAAGTTGTTAAATCAACTATCTTTTTTAAAACAATGTTATCAAGATTCATCTGTATTTATTTTTTTAATTACAAAAAAAACTTAATTAAAAAATAGAAATCAATGTTTTTTGTAAGCTACCATGAACTAACCTAATGCTTTCAAAGGGTTCTATGGTTTTTGTTTAGATACCATCACCATACCTTCTGAAAGAACAACATGCAGAGTCTAAAGATATTCATGTAAAGGTTGTTTGTTTTTATATCTATTCTTTATTGCTTACATATCCCCTCCTATCCTGTCTGCCAATTATTTAGAAATAGTTTTCCTTTTTTTTACATTGAGTTAATGATCATAGAACTACAAATATACTTTACCAATATCTTTTTAATGTTAGTCCAATAAAGTTAACTCATAAGTTCTGTTTCCTACTTTTGAAATCTCTAAGAAGGCTCTTCCCAAATGTTACAGACCTTCTCCCTTCACACAAAGTTAGGCGACGAGTTCTTATTTTTAGGAATTGACTTGCATAGTAAAAGCTTGATTCCATTTTAACTCTTTTGTCTATACAAAAAGAGGTGTCGTTTAAAAAACTTGCTTGTTTATGTTAAGCTTGATAAATGTTCCTTTTTTTGGCGGATGTAGCATAACAGCCTAAACTACTGTTGCTTTTATGGTCCTTTTAGGAGCATTACTATAATCTTTAAGTTTTGCTTCTTTCTATTTGTCTTCGAAAATCTTTATGATAGCAGTACCCCGTTTCTTGCTCATGTATGACATTTCGCATTTGACTTATTTATTAATATCCTACTTTTATCTTAAGTAAATAAGACAAACTCCTAAAAACTTTTGATCCCCTCCCATCTCACACCAAATTTATACTATTATTCTTTCCATTTATGATGCAGGGAATTTGAAAGACTAACCAAAGATGTACTGACCCTAATTACTATAAAGCGGTTGTTTTTATGTTTGATAATTAAGCTAACCATATTTAAGCACCATATATGGTGAACCTATCATATTTTTAGGACCTAAATCATCAATTACTAAAGTTTTAATTTCTACGAACAGAGCTGGAACTTGTACTACTTTATTTATCTTAATAAGAGAACAGTCGATTGAAGCGATTTTTTATTTGTCATTATTAAAGATTTAAACCTTTTAATTAGGCATATCTGGCTTATCGAAACGTATTGAACCTGAGCCTAAAAATTTGTATCCAAAGAAGACTGACAAAATAAGCTAAGGTTCTTAGTTATTTCTTTAGAGGATAGAGTCACAGTTGTACCGTTGTTTGTCTGAGGGAATGAAGTAAGGATTGATCTTTTTTTCAGTTTTTCCGATTTTGATTCTAAAAGTTGGAATGTCTTCAAAGTTACTTGCTTTCAAACAAACTCTGTACAACTATCCTTTTTTCATTATAAATAAATCAATATAAAAGAATGTTAGAAATAGAATTTTAGTTTTTATCTAATATCAATCAAACTCTTTTTAGATTTATTTAAAAAGTAGCTTCAGATTGCTATATGAACTTTACACCAAAAAGTTAATTTATACGTAACTTAGATGGAGTTAAACAGATAGTCTAAGAATTTTAGCTCAAGCCTGTCAACTCTACTTTCAAGAAGGAAAATAGTACTTCACAGGAAAGAAAAATCGAAACTGTAATCTCATCAGAATCAAATAAGCACTATACAGATTTAATGGCTAACCATTAGAAAAATAGGTAGTATAAAGCTTATTCAGCTTTCCTCAAGAGGATAAAAGTAAACAAGTAGAATCAGGAAAGAAACAAACTGAATAAAAAGGGCAATCTTCGCATGAACATAATAAGAAGCCAAAACAGCCAACAATGTAACAAATATTAAAATTAGGAAAGTGAAATGCGATCATTGTGGTAAACAGCAAGTTGTATCAGCAAAGAGAACATAATTTAGATGCTAATCATGTGGATAAAAAAGTAAATGTAATGCATTATATGGAGTGCTAACCTGTATGAGCTGTACGAAGAGAGTTTTATATATGAAGGGAGTGGCGAACATGATCAGATGTACAAACTGTAACACAATCAATATCGTAAGTTAGAGTAAGAAGATATAGGAAAACCAATAATATGAGTTATGATATACATAACATATTTTTGTGTAATAATGCAGTTATAATTGTTCTAGTATTTTCTGGATCATTTTTTTAATTGTTATTGAATGTTTTGAACTTATATCAATACTATTAGCTTCAACACATGTCGTAAGAGATTTGATATTTAGACATCCAATCACCAGGTGGGCTCAACGCAAAGATCGAGTCTTCGTTTAGATACATCTCATGGACATTACCAACTAAAAGATTGAACTCACAAACACTCATCTTAATTTTGAGGGAGAAAGTGCAGGCAAAAAGTATGTTTTGAATCTTGAGCTTTTCACTGAAGTTGATTCGGAAAACTCAAAATGGAACAAAACTGGTTTCCATTTGCTGATCGTCCTCTAGAAGAAAGATGTCAATGCTGCATTCTGGCCAAGATTGCTCAAATCAAAAGAAAAAAATCAATACATTCAAGTTGATTGGTCTAAGTGGGTTGATGAAGATGAGTAAGAAGAAGATCCCAATAAAGGCCTCGGGGGATTCGATCCTTCCCAAATGCAAAGTATATGATCTCTTATTTAAGACTTTGGAGGAATGGGCGGAATGGGTGGAATGGGTGGAATGGGAGGATTTGGTCAAGGTGATGAAGATGATGAATAAGGCAACTTGGATGATTTGTAAAAGGAAGAAGAGTTGGAGGGTGCAAAATAAAAGAAATAAGAATAAAAACCATGATGCTAATGATGTTTATTTAGCAATTATCCATATATCATTATCAAAATATTTATTATTTCTGAGTTTTCAACCTTCCCTTTTTCATATCCATAGGATATTTATTAGTGAGCTAGTTGAGTTTATCTGCTATTCGCTTCATTTTGATTCCTGATAAAATTCCATCGTTCTTTAAAGATAATGTAGTTTTGGACATTTCATTTGTTGGTTTTATCTGATTAGTATTCTATTTTTCTTTTCTAATTTTAGTCTTACTGTCGGCCGTTCCTTTTCCTGGTTAAGTCAAGATTTTCTAAATACTTTATTCTCCTTGGGTTTTGCATTTTTTCTTTAGCTTATTTTTCTTTTATTCTCCCACGAACTTCTATACTGTGATCCCTGTATCCATCGTACCCATAAGATCTTTTTTACTCAGATATTGGTCGTTAGCCAGAGAATCAAATCTTTTATGTTTTTTAGAAGCCATCAATGATACTTTTTCTCTGTCAACCTGAGCCCGACTTGAAACTTCCCCTTGCAACTCTGTTTGTATTTTTGATATTTATGTTTTGATTTCTTTTCTCATCTTTTCCATCCAAGGATGAGTCAAAATTTTAGCAATGGATGGCCTCTGTTCAGGTTAGAATTGTAGGATTTCTATAATTAAATTTTTCAGTTCTTTGCTAAAATTGCTGCCTAATTCATAGTAACCCAGCTTTACTTTTTCTCTCATCTCCTAGAGATTCTTTGCTGGAAAGGGTGCATATCCATGCAAAAGTTCATAGAGTAAAATTCCTAAGGCCCAAATATCTATTGAGTAGTTATATTCTTTTTCGAAAACCATTTAAGGTGCCATGTATTAGTAAGTTCCGCAAAAGGTCTTCCTTTTCATGTGGATATTTTCGGTTGCCCACCCCAAATCACAAATTTTGATGTTATTGGCGTTATCCAATAGAATGTTTTCAGGCTATGTTAAACAGTTAATACTTTAATGTCTCTATGCATCCTGTCGAGTTGGTGCATATATTTTATAGCTGAAAGACTTTGACTAAAAAACTTGAAGGCTTCGGCCTCGCTCAATCTTTGCTGTTTGTTTTGATAGTTGAAAAGAGTTCCATTTTAAGCCAGCTACAAAACCATATAAACCATATCATTCTCAATAAGAGTGTCCCAAAGCTTGACTATGTGCGGATGGTCTATGCCAGTATGTAGATTTATTTCTCGTTCGAGTAAAAGTAGTTAGTTTTCGCTGCCAGTTTTACATAAATCAACCTACTTGAGAGTAATGTTACAACTTTAACAGCATAGCATTTATTGGTTTGTATGTGTAGGGCGAGGCGGACTGCGCCGAAAGATCCTACTCCTATTTCTTTGATGAAGCTGAACTAATTTATGGTTGCGAAATATCGGTTTGTCTATATTCTGAGTCTCATAGAAATTAAGATTATTCTAAATGATTAAAAATGCTCAACAAAATTCAAATATCTTTTTAGCGATGCTTCTTTTGTCACATCCATCTCAGATATCCTTGATTTTTTAGTATTAACTAAAATACTCTTTATCTTATTTAATCATTATATAAAAAAGTAGAACAATCGCGCATTTGTAACTTTTCTCATAGTGAGGCTATATATCTCCAAGTTAAACTTGGTTAAAATATTAAGCTACTTTAAAAAAACTTGTGAAACATCAAAAATGCATCTTTATTAAAGTGCTACACATTTACAGCTTTTTTATACTCTCGCACTCAATCCAAAATTTTCTTCAATTTTAAAACTGTAAAGTTGAAAACATCTTTGTTATCAACTGACCTTGGACGAGAGTTAAAGATGTTGAGATCGGTATAACACCGCTGGCATTGAGGCCATGGATGGAAGTTGCGTATCTCAGTTCTGTGCGATTCATTTGTAGACGGTAGAGTATTGAGCTCTAGAATCATTTCTGAATCATCAAAAACTTGAATTAATTATATTAAACAGGAATGGCCTATTGGAGATTGGCGATGCGAATAGCTCAGCCTATGTCGATTATGACAGCTGATAGAGCTAAATTGTTTTGGAACCACAAGTTAGTCAAATACTCCTTGGTCCCCATAGCCTGCACTTCTTTACTCTATTATCTTCGTCAAAGTTAGTTTACTAGTATTTATGACGATTAAGTCGAAGAATAATTGTTTAATCGTCCAAACCCAGAAGGAAAGTTTTTATCGGCCCTCAAATACATCTCTCGGGCTGTATAGTTAGGTTTCATTTTTGCCCCTTCTGTCATTTGCCTCCCACTTTATCTCTTCAAATTCACGCGAGATTGGTGGATCAGTATCTTTCTTCATGCTATTCAGAGGGCTGGAGCTGTCTGGATCAAAACTTTTCAGTATCTCAGTCACAGGAGGGATGTGATTGGTTAGGATTTAGCTGTTAAATTCTAGGTTTTAAGAGAACACTCACCAGCACATCCATATAAATAAACAGAGTAAATCATTGAAAGAGTTTATGGTAAAAAAATTCATGAAATGTTCGAAGAGTTTAGCAATTAACCTGTGGCTTCGGGATCAATCGGTCAGGTCTATAAGGCTAAATTAAAAGGTAAAACAGTAGCTGTTAAAGTAAGACACCCTAATGTTGGTAAAAATATACAGCGAGATATAGACTTAATGTTTGATTTCTGTCGCGCTCTTTCTAAACTTTCTAAATTTTTTGAGGTTCCTATAACAGAAGATTCGCTAAAAAATATCCTATCTTCTCAGTTATCTTTTTTGAACTAAAAGAAGAACATTGATACTTTCAATAAAATGAACATTGGTAGAAATGTTAGGTTTCCAGCTACTTACGAATAGTCAACAAACGAAGTGCTGATTGAGGAATTTATCGATGGAAAAACGATGGGCTTCTATGAGCATAATGTACATAATATGAACAGAGTTATAGCGAATATTGGAGCGAAAGCTTTTTTTTCTATGATTTTTAAGTTCAACTTTGTGCATACAGACTGCCATGCAGGAAACATTTTAGTAAAAATCAATGATAGCCCTAACGAACTCGCAACTAAGTTTAACCATTTTCTAGAAAAGGTTAAAAATTTCCTCATAACACAAGTCATTAAGTATGGATTCGACTCCAAATATTTGCAAAAACTCAGTGAATAGAACTATTAGTATGAAAAATAAGTTTAAAAACTAATTGAAAAGTTCAAAGAAAAGGTTGAGATAGTATTGATTGATGTGGGAATGGCTATGAGGATGACAAGGTAAAAAAAGTAGAATTTCCAAAACTTTTTAGGTGAAATTATCAAAGGAGACCCTGTTTAATGCGCGAGATGGATTTATAGAGTTTCCGAGTATGATGGTGCTCGACTTAAAGAGTTTTAAAACAAAAAATATTTGGATGATTTAGAAGTTATGTTTAGAAGAGTTCATCAGACAACTTTAGAGAATCTCCAAGGGATATAGGTACTTTGTGAATTGCTAAAAGTTGTAAGAGATCACAACATGAAGATAGACGGTTAAATTTCGATTTTGCTCACTAATATGCTAGTTCTAGAACAAATAGCAAAAGATTTAGATCCAAGCATAAATATTCTCAGGTGTGCTGTACCATATCTTCAGTACAAATGATTTAAATACTTATATAATTTCCCTAAGAATATTCATTAATAATGCAAAGTTAAAATCATTCGTAAGTTTCTTTCAAAGATCCCATCAAATATCCAAATCCTATAAAGACACCTAAAGATTAAAAGACGACAAGCATTTCTTAAGCCTAACTGCGGGTATTATGATCTAAACTTTTGTAGCGTCTAAAGAGATCTTTTTTGCAAATTTCTTCGTAAAAGTGTACTATATTCTGCAAATAATGTTCTATTTTCGTCATAAGCACTTCTTCTGTTGTTTTTCTGTGTAAAAAGCTGAAGGCTTACATTTCATTGTAGCCTTGGGCTTGTTGTTCTAATTTAGAAATTATTGTCAAGAAGGCTTTGCTTTAGGCGGTACTTAAATTTTTCAACTGAATATAGAGTGAAAGTTTAGCCATTCTTTGGAAAATAAGGTGATCTTAGGTTTAGTTGAACCTTTAACTAAGCATCATTCCTATATTTTATAGCTATTTCTGCTTTTTAGTAATCTAGTAGCATCGTGAAAGTATTTAATATGTACCTATCTGATCCTGCTAGCTGGCCTGAGTGGTATCGAATATTTTGAGTGCCTCTAGAGAATGATTTATAGCTTCAATAATTTTACCGAAATTGAGATAGAGCAGCGAAAGTTTCAAGAGGATGACTGCGTATTCAGCAATCGTAGTTTGGTGATGCGAAGTAAGAATATCTTTGGTTTGACTATATTCTTTTAACGATTCTTACTTTCTTCCCATCTTAAAATAAATATTTCCCAGTTGATAATGTTTATCTGCGACTGGAAGTTAAGCTGCTCCTACAATTTTCATTGTATTTTTAAGTGAAAGTTTCGCCAGCTGAATGGATTCCTCATATTTTCCAACGGAAGCGTAGTACATCGAGAAGAAATCATAGAACTAACTAATAGCTGGATTGTACTAGCCTAACCAGAAAGCATTCTAGATTTATTTCATTTAGTATATTTTAATTGCCTACTAGACAAATCTTTTCTTTATGCACCATTTAATGGCCAACAAACTGCATTTGGTGCTATAAAAACTGTGTGGCTACAAAAGTACCATGTTGTAAATTCCTATATGCTAGAACTACTCATGCTCACTGTAAGGCACAAAGTTGCAGAGGTAAGCTAAAATTTGTTGTTCATAAGGTTCCAGGTAGTTGGGAATAGGTTCTTACTTTAAGTTGAGTAAATTTATTAATGTTTTGAAATTCTAAGGTGTAGGTTAAGTGTATAGAATGTTAAGAATTGACTGCGCATCTACAGAAATCGAAGAAAGATCATATCTTCGGATTTTCATTTTAAACCCAGCCAGAAGGTCTTTCGGAAGGTTTTACTCTTTCGCAAAAAATTCTACTTTATGTTTATCAAATGAAGATCGTCTAAAATCGCAAACTATGCCTATGCGCTAACAGATCGAACCTAGAAGACAACCAGGAATCAGATCTTATTTACTGACAGATACCTTATACTTTGTTTTACACTGTTAAACCATAATTTTCCAAAGACTTTACGAGTTGTTACTGTAACTAAACATCATTTAGAGTAAGGTATGGCAGCTGTCAATTAAAACAGAGTTAATAGTATCTAAGTTCACATCTTAATGATCCTAAAATGGAAAAGAGTTGTAGAGATTATTAATTTAGCTTCGAAACACACCACTAAAAATTATTGAAATTAGCTAGCTTAAAAATATACGTTTTAGGAAAGAAGATCGAGTTTGTTGTACCATATAAGGTAAGTATCCTAAAGAAAGGCCTTAGTCGTGAAGTATTCTGGCCAAGTCAGTTGAGTTTACGATGTATGTTTAGAGAGATTAAAGTCTACTGAGAACTTATGGAATTGTTTTTTGTAAGATAAAATCATTAGCTTAGCTTGCATCTTATCGATCCTCAATAGTTTTTTAATAGGAATTCAAGAACTATTTTCTAAAATAGTAGACCTCGTTTTTATTAAGAGAAATTTCAGGTATAAACTATCTCATATTTTAAAGGATGATGTACTTGGAGTTAGGGTGAAGGTAAGAGTTGAAAGAACCATACATAAATCTAGTATGAAGCTGATTTTAAATGATGTCAAACTGTTTTTAGTATCTTTTAGGTGTAACTTAGCTAAAATTTTAAGGTATCTCAGCTTTACAAAGGGCAATCACTCCTTTGTATTCAAAATAGCTGCAAAGGGGCACTTTTATGAAACCTTCATTTGCAGTAACGCTTAGAATAGAGTTGTAATTGTAGAACTATCTTTTGAGTGTTTAATAAGAACTTTGGTCATAAAGTAAAGGTGCATTTTGAGGGTATGGTGATCTTTCATTTTTATCGAATTGATGCAAGACTATAATGATACCTTAATTGTAGTAAGTGAAGTAGGGAGATTTGACTTCCATGGGGAGATATTCCCTTCGATTTTGGTCCAAAGCTAATTAATTTACAATCTAACGAACAATATTAAATGAACTGTGGATGAATTCCTAATAAATTTGTAGTTTTTAGCTAGATTATGCAAATATCTCATTCCATTTTCGTCTGTTAAAGCTAGCCTTTGAATTGTTAAAGTTTTTTTACCGCATTGTACTCTTAGAAGCTTTTGGAGTAAGTTTCTTCCTTGAGTTTGATTAATTAGAAACAAAGTTATTTCTTTCTGATTCTATTCGAGTGACAGCACCACCATCTCTAAAGCTATTTCTATTTTAAATTGTAATGTTTCTTGTTTCATCTGGGTTGGATGCATTTCTAGCTTCATCAGCTTTGCTTAGTTTCGGTCTACTATCTTCGAGAGATGGCTTCTAAAGTTTATTGGATTTCGATTATATTAGTTTTGATGACTATCTTGATTTGTAAACTTGCTGATTATTTTCAGGTTCTTTATTTAACTAGTTACTATGTTGAGAGTTATATCTACTGTATTCATCATTTTTTTATATGGGAGGGGAATTATTGATTTCACCTAATCTATTCTTCGATTTGTTTCCATATTAGGGCATGAGTTGTGAGCTTTGTAAAGGTCGGCTTTCTGTCATATAGGGATCTTCTTCTCTTTTTTTAACGGCGCTTTATCTTATGAAGCCTGATGGTTTTTTTGAAAAATTAAACTTATTTTAATCCATAGCATTCAAGTTGTTTTTATTGTTTTATATCAATTCTTCCTGGTAAGGTTAGTATGAAGAAAGCTTTTTATGAGAAAGTTAGTTGCTGGTATTGAACATTGAAGGCTTTTATTTTCTCAGATATTTTAGTTAACTTACATGATCGTTGTAAGGAAGGTTTGCTATTGTCGAAGAGTTTAATTATTGCTGCTCGAAACTTAAGTTCGTCAAGTTCGCTTTTGAGTTATTAAGAGGAGGAAGTGGGGGCCTTGAATCTTAAGAAAAAGTTTGAGGAGTAGGATTTTAGTTTAAAATTTTCTTACTATCAACTCTTGGCCTCGGCTGCTAGACCTCGACTGGTTAGTTATATTTTATTGGTTCTGGCTAAGGTTTAGGAGGTGATTTGGGCCTGGTATCATCTTTGAGTAGAGTTTAATTAATTAAATCTACAAACTAAGTCGAAACTTTGCCATTACCCATTTGCATAACCCATTGTTATATCTATCGCCTATTGCCTTTTTTGTAGAATACTTCAAATGTCGAGATTTTTCCTGGCATATTATGGCATTTAAAATCTCTGATATAGCCACTTACTATCTCTTCCCTCAACACTTTGGATTTGAATTTCAAAGATTTAACTTATTATTATGTGAAGAAAGGCAGTATGTTTTATGGAATTTTACTCACGTATCCTAGATATCGTTCCTTGGTGTTGAGCACTAATAACCGATCATTACTAAAAAATCCAGATTTTGAATCTTTGGTTGCGATACAGTAATACACTTGATAGTGTCCAGACAGTTTAAGACTTTGGAGATTGTTTTTATAATTTTTTATCTATTTGTCTGTGAGTTCTTTGTTTCTTTTCTGAGGTTAGAGTACGCCAGTTATCTCCATCGGATTCAATTTATTTACTTTGTATATAATTCTAAGGATAACTGATAAATAATGATATCGTATAATATGATGCATATCTATTCTCAGCTTGAATTCAACCCACCCCCTGATGCATTATTTAAGCTTATAAACTGTTATGGTCATGATCGCTATAATTTTTAGAAAAGCCCTCTTTTAAGTAACGAGTCCCACTCTTATAAAGCTGCTATTGGTACAACTTTTTCTTTTTTTGTAATGAGGGGAGTATCAATAAGTACATTATTTTTCTTTGTTTAGATTATGATATTTAATTACCTATGGATTAACATTACACCTATATTGATTTCTCACATCGTAATTAATGTTTGTATTTCTCTTCCGTATTGGTCCCCTAGCTATCCTCTAAATTGGCTTTGCAACTGCTGCATTAATGATCTGGTTTATTGATTCGCTTCCTAGCTGCTATTATTACACTCTAGGGTATCTTACTATAGTAACTTTCCTCATAGAAATGGTCGCCTCTCTAAGACTTATCAAAAAGCATAGCCACCTGAGGTCTGAATATGTGGGTGAGAGAATCCAATAATCTAATTTTAGATACTACGGTCGTCTGATTTGGAACAACTTCAATATCATTACTGTTATTATGTTATTGTACTACTCTTTCGTAGTCGACGGTGTTCTTATGAGTGACACTACTAACAGAGTGAAGTAGGGTAATCTACCCAAGGAATCAAGTCCTTGTGAGTACACTCTTTTTTCGCTATGTCTTTTTAGTGAGTTATAAAAACATTTGGGAAACTCAGCCAAGTAGGACATCTTAGTCATGTGGTTAATTTATTCCGCTAGTGCATTTTTGACAACTGTTTTGAGCGTTATTTTCAGCAAGGAATATTACCAGTACTGCTTTAAACTGAAGGCCAACCGTAGACTTGTACGTCAACTGGGTTCAGTGAGAGAGGCTCTGTTAGACTGCCATATTTATGAGATCAGCAAAAACTCGAAAATAAACGAATCTCTGATATAATAAATCGGATGTTGTTCAATTTGTCTCTAGGAAATAATAGACCTTAAAAGTATCTAAAGGTAAAAAGTGGTAAAGCTGCGATGTAATCATCTTTTCCATAAAATTTGTCTGGAAAAGTGGCTGGAGATTAAAGATCACTGTCCTTTTAGATGTTCTTTGGAAGAATGATAAATTATTTTTTGTTATATAAATTACTTCCCGATATTAAAATTTTATGTTGTATAAGTGTTTGAATAATAGTTATATAGAGGCAAATATCCAAACTATGCATTTTTATCATCCCAAAAACAGCCTTTCTTATGAAGGAAGTGAGTAACTAGTTTAAGGATGCTGTCCGTCGGCAGAGCATACGAAAGATCTTTTTTTAAAAAGAAATTACAGTAGTGGTTGTCTCAACCAACTTTTCTAATAAGGGTACATTAATATTCACTAAAATCATTAAGTTTTTAATGATAATCTCTCAATTTGCGGCAAAATATCTCTTAAAAAAACGAACTCAAATATATAGACTCAAACGTCCAAAATAATTAAAAAATCTCTAAAATTAAATGCGATTAGGAAAAGATAAAAAGGATTTTTATTCGACCAAAATGCTTTGATTCCCGATGGCAACAACAAAAATGTACAAATTATCTAGAAGAAAGTAAATCCTTATTTCTCAATCGAAAAATAAATATATAGGGATTTATAGGGATTGCCACAAAAAGCTCTCTAGCTGCATAATTCTGAGTTGCCGATTTCTCTACCGCAAACTGTGCCTCAAGTGTCCTATAGTAAGCCATAAATACACATCCAAGTCTTCCCACATAGAAATGGGCATCAGAGATGTAAATCTGAAAACTTTTTAATATAAAATAAAACCCAGGATTCAGGTGCACAAAAAGATTCATCCTCGAAAAACTTCATGAGCGCAGTATTCAGATAAAATTAAAATCTTTTGAAAAAAAATTCTTCTGGCGTATGCAAAACCAACTAGAAAAATTAGAAAATAAGAACTTTTAAACCAACATACCAAAAGAATTTATCAACAGAGTGTTCAAAAAAATCAATTGTTCATCTCACAGACCATATTTGTGGTCAAGATTCGATTATTTCAAATACAAGTTCAGGCGTCTTAAAAAATACTGTTCGAAGTTTTATCAGTAATGGCAAATAGTTAACAAAATTAGATGAGGTTTCATAAGTCCAATCTTTAAATGACGAAAATTAAAGTCAAAGTGATTGTGAATCAATCGTATTAGGTAGAGCTGTAAAATAATCGGTGAGTCTATAAGATGAAATCAAAGGTGGAGATATATCCAGGATAACATAGAAAAGACTGATAAAATTTTCCAAACTTCTCAAATCTCAATGTGTGAGTTTTTTATGATTTATATTTCTTTTTTTATTTTGAAACAAGCTCACTCTATTTAATTCCTAACAATATAGATTGTTCATAAAAGAAAGAGTATTTTATAAGCAACAAAATAGATGATTTCA
>Ga0194117_10003545_pt1 | contig 15631 bp, 5 predicted proteins | sample TA2MahsurfametaG_FD_160579 | JGI IMG/M metagenome (GOLD analysis project Ga0194117, IMG submission 160579) | Freshwater microbial communities from Lake Tanganyika, Tanzania - TA2015009 Mahale N1 surface | ecosystem: Environmental > Aquatic > Freshwater > Lake | place: Tanzania: Lake Tanganyika...
TTTTTTTTCTTCTTTCTTTTGTCATTTATTTATCGGATTTCATCTCAAAAATAATCTTCATTTTGGTATTTTTCTAAACAATCGTTTACACTCTACCTACCCAAAGAATTCATTTCGTTAATATAGATCGAAATGACATTAAAACTAAAACAGTCAATTTTAAATTAATAGAAATAGAGATAATCAATCGAGCATCATAGTAAAACTCTTAGATATGTATCCACTTAAACAAGTATTTTGTTTGATTGATTTTTGGTTGATATATTGGCAATTATTAAATTGCAAATTATATATACTTATTGCATGACTGATCATTATTACCCAGTCGAAAAAATCATTGGTAAGAAGTGCATCAAAAACAAGGTTATCTACAAAGTGAAATGGTAAGGATTCCCAATCTAACAGAGCACTTGGTAAAAGGCAGCAAGTCTAAAAAATGTTTGGGATCTCGTTGAAAAGTATGAACAATAACAATTGGAAGAAAATTCTCACGCTTCTAGCTTTTCTAACTTTGAGAGATCTAAAAAATTTGAGTAAAATGCTAAAAATGTTAGTTCTAACTTAAGGCCAAGTAGGAGCAAAAAAAGATTGAATGGAAGTTTCGCTTAAGAAAGTGTCTAAAAACCTGTCATGAGACAAAGAAAAAATCCCTAAATGTCAGACACAAATGTGCTAAACATGAGTGTATATGATGAGATGGATTAGAATTCAAAAAATACAATTGACTTCAAAAAAGCGGCAAATATGATTGAGAAGGTGGTGGATGATAATCTGAGTAAATATTAGTTTATTTAGATCAAAAGAAGAAGAGAAAAAGAAAAGAAAAAACACCCAAGTTCAACCAAACCGCATAGGAAAAGCCAGCCCTTCATTAAAGTGTAGGTAACATTAGCGAGCTTTTATATGAAAATTTTTAATAAAAATAAGACTTAAGTCGTTGTTCTTTTGAGACACCTACATTCAAAGTTTCATATTCTAACAGAAAAGACGAAGTTTCTCCTCAAAATAATGATAAATCTGCCTAGAATATTTTTAAACAAACAACTTAAAGACTACAAAATGAGGAAAATGCACCTTAAATTTCTCATATTAATAATGAAAACAAAACCTCTGGACTGAAAGTTGTTGGCTAAATTCAGCCAAAAAATATCGTCTCAAATAGTTTTGGAGTCCAAGTATCTGACAAAGATAAAGAAGACAAGAAGTCTGTTTAAACTGTAAGTTCACAATCTAGTCTCTGCAAGTCACTTCATGAACGGCTTCTTTTAAAATCTGAAGACAATAGAGTTGGATCCATACGAATCAGACTTTTAGATTATGATGATGAAGAAAAAGGAGATATCAAAGATTACTTGATACAGTATGAAGACGGGAGTATGAAGATATTTTCTTCGATCTAGCTGATTATAGAGCACCCTTTGGAGTTCGTCGTTTATCTACAAGGAAAAGCCTATGGCAAGAAAAAATGATTGATATGATTCTAGTATTTATAACCTCATTATTATCAATGTTTGGGACTAAAACTTCTACGTATGTGAGATATCATGTTGACTCTGTTGAGAGAAATAGAAGGAGATGGTGATGCGAGTTTGGATGGAGACATTCCTTTGAATGATTATTTTTAGGAAAGAATTATTTATTTTAATTTTCTTTGTTTTGGAGGATTTTCGATGTAGGGATGTACTGGTTGAAACAAACTGTGAATACCCTACATAAATATTTATATACCTCTCGTGCGTTACTACTTGACCTCCAAGGGGATTAATGTTTATAAATAGATGGTAAACTCTCATTTGGAGATTTCTAAGTAAGAAAATGTATACTTTGGAAAATGATATATCAGATGTATAGACTGCACTATTTTTGTTTAGTAATTTGGGTGAAAAATTATTTGGTTTGAAAACTTATTCTCTTTCTTTACTTTTCTACTTTTGACGATGCTCAAGTTCTAGTTAATGAGCTCTTTAATAAGAGTTCGGGATATGTATATAAGGTTTAAACAAAGTATCGATTACTCTATGTCCTGGATTAGTATAAAAGTTTTTAGGACCTGTCTTTACCCTTCCATCCTACATCTTATATCGTTTCGGATCAAGTTAAGGATTCATTTCCTCTTTATAAGGATAGGCTGAGTTGATTCTGAATAATCAATCAAATACATTGATCTGATTTTTCCATGAGGAGGTACAAAATTAACTTACTTTCTTCCTTAGTTGAATGCTTTGTTTTACTATTTTAACAAACGACTGCCTTCTTAGATGAAATTATCGTGGATGCTATGTGTTGCAAGTGAGTTTAAAGGAGCAAAATAAGATTTGCTTAGCCTGCCCTGCTTAATAGGTGACACGTAGATATTTCTAGGTTGAGTAACTGGCTTTCCCAATTAATTTCGTGGATCTGCATGTGAATTATGATACGTTCTTTGCTTCTGAAAGGACTATCATCTCCGATTGCAGTGGAGATAGGATGGCTAAACAGTCCAAAACGTCTTTTGGTACGCATAGTTTCAGCTTCGCTGAGGATGGAATGCCTTAGATGTTCAATATCTGTCATTTTATTGTTGTAAATGATGCTGTATAATAATCATAAATTTAGCATCATAATCATCAAGAATTGATTTTCTCCTATACTCTTTTTGAAATAAAATCTGAAAGCCGTTAAATTACTATATTTATTGTTCTTAGATATAGATGTTTATCTTTTCATATTATTTTTGAGCGATCGAAGGAGTGATAAATACTAGGAGGATAACCATTCCAGGGATTCCAGTAAGCACACCTTCAGAAAGGATAAAGGCAGGAAGAATCGCTATGACGATTCGGACTGATAATCCAAAGTTATGATCTTCATTCATTCATTCATTATTTTTGAGGATGTATGCAAAGTATAAATATAAACAAATAGCTAGTATGATCCAAAATTAAACAGTATTCAAAATTTAATATCTTAATAAACTACTCTCCATAAATATCATTATTCGCCTAAATCTTAATACCTTTGTTAAAATTCGCTTAAATTAAAATAGTATTATAACATATAGCTGATAACATTAAGATCTGGCTTCTAGATTCTAAATCTCAGGTTTTGCGACAATTTTTGTTGATTTTTAATTATTATGTTTGAGGCATCACAAATAAAATAAAAAATAGTTGAAGAAAGTGGATTTTTTAAGCATGAATGGCTCCTCATGAGCATACTGGACTAAAATTTGTTTACGATTTATTGATTTTAATTGATTGCAATTTACTCTCAAATTTATCTTTTCATTTTACGAATGCTACAGCAAATAAAGTCATTAACAATTGAGAATTTATAGCACATTCAGGTGTTGGCTCACTCTAATCCATTTTATTTATCAATATTTTTTCTAACTTCTCGTTTAATAACTTCTTATTATTCTCATCCATTATAATCATTAATCAAAGATAAATGAAATAAACTCAGGGAACAAGAAAAAATGCAAGGATTTCTATCAAAGTAACTTTGATTTGATACAGCGGAGGGAACAATTAATCAATTTGGTTATACAAAAAGGACTTTCTGTATTTAGAGCAGCAAAGAGGTTAACGATCAATCCATCGACTGCCAGGTTGATAGTCGTAAAATACAAGTAGTCTGGAACGTTTTATCAACGGAAGATGCCCTAAGATTTGAGAAGAGAAGCCAAGAATGCAAAAAATAAAGGAAATGATGAGAAAGTTGGTTAAGAAGGCGTAGAACAATCAAACAACTTGAGTTAAGTAAAGTTAGAAGATAACTACCCTTTGGGATAATCCTACCACTATTTACAATCTTACGCTTTTTTGCCTTTAAATCAAAGCTTTCAAATTTTCATATTGTTTTGATTGTAAAATTAGATAATATTTCTCAATCGTATATTTTTATATTAAGAAATTTATGATAACTCTACCAACGGCTAGTTTCAAAAATTAATTCAAAATTTATAATTTTATTCGACTATTTTGATTTCAAAATCGACTTCTTGTTTAAACTAAATATTTTAAATTCATTTATTGATGAATTTATATTGATCAATCTGCTATTTGGTTAGTACTTGTTCCTCCTTATTTTCTTTTTTTATAAGAAATAGCTTTAGCTGACTCACCTTATTTTATAACATGAACTTTATTATATTTTAAATTTTTAGAAACCACTTTCATATACAAAACAATCACTTTTAATAATTTCAAAAAACATAGATTGATTTGATAATAAATAGTCAAGATAGAAATAATGCAAAATAAATCATATTTGGATAGCCGATTGAGTCTTGATGCTAATAATCCCTAAGTTTGATGTTTTCACACTATTTGATATACTGTTGCTTGTCGATGAATTGATTGTAGTAATAGGTGATGGGGTCAGCTTTTTCTGAAGACCTCTCAATAAATGCTCTCCTTTAGCTGACATTACATTTTACTTTCGACCATTTCGCTTTGTTTTAGATTATTCTTCGTGCAATCTAACACAATGGGTAACTGATTTACTCATCTTTCTGAAACGATTGAGCTATTGATTAACCTCCTTTAATGTAGATCTATCACTTGGTTTGAGATTGAGGCAACGTCTCAAAAGATTGATGAAATCATCACTGTAGCGAGTGTTCATGCTTGAAAGGTCAAAAGATATTCTGTCCATCTTTATTGCCGTTTTATCTGCATTATAGTAGAATTTAGGTCTATCTAAGGTTATCAATTCTAACATCACCATTCCTATGGCAAATACGTCGGCTTTAAAGATATCATAGGTTATTTCGTATTCTAAGGTGTTGAGAGACTATAGTTGTTATGGAGAGAAGATGTAGTTTTAGATGAGATTTTTCTGGCAGAGGACTTTATAATAGCAATGATGCTTATTTTAGTCATCAGGTTAAAGCAAGTAAAGTTTGATGTAGCCTTAAGGACTGAGAAATATTGATTGAGAACGATATTCGCCTAGTGTTAGACCGTAGTTTTGCAAAAATATTGCTAAATCTAGCAAACACCCCATGATATAGAGGAGTTAATTTTCAGGGAAAGAGCTATCTTGAAGTTTTTTCATTTCTATAGCCTTTTAAAGTGTAAAGTTATAGTAGTTGCTAAAAACTTGCACAAATTTATGTTTGATACAAAGATGATTTTCTTGATAATGATAAACTTACCTTCGGTAAACTACCAATGGTGTATTTTGGCTAGATTCTTATGTTGAAGGCTCTTGATGTGATTGATAACTCTTTGATATTTATTTAGGTTTTCATGGTCCTAAACGAAATGTTTTTTGACATTCATCAAATAATCAAAAGGAGCCTCCTTTGTACGATAAATGTCGATGGGTCCAAAGTGCCTATCATTGGCAGTTTCGATAAAGGTGAGTTATTGGATAAATGGAGATGTGGTGATATTTGATTCAGCTACGCCCATGTCTGTATATTATTAAATTCAAGGCCAACGAACTACTTGTTATTATAAAATTGAGCTTATTTTATAAGTAGCAAATTTAGGATTAAAGTTTTTCAAAAAGATAAATACGATCTTAGATTTTATACTTTTATTGAGATTTTATCATTTATATCAAAATAGCAATATGGCCATTAATAACGAGGATCTAGAAAAAATTAGAGAAAACCTGAAGAAATAGTTTGCCAAGCGATACAAAACAAAAAGAGGGACTTCAGTCATTGAAATTAAAGATATAAATAAGGAAGATAACAAACATCACTCTTTAGTTGATGACAGAACTATGAGAACAAGAAAAGGTGCAGACAGCAAACTGTCTAAAAGTTAGCTCTATGAATAACAACCATCCATCAAATAAACTTTAAGAATGCTAAACTTTTCTCATCATCAAGAAAATACTTGTCTATGCAATAATTGTAACTGTGGTAGACATCTATGTCGCTTAAATGTCATAAAACCTGATATGAAGAAATAGTCAATCTACCAAAGAAGTTTTCTGCCAAAATATGTGAAAAAACAGGAATTAATATTACCTAAGCAGACAGAATTCATTAAAACTAATTATTTGGATATTGAAACTGAGTATAATACAAATTTTGAAGGAAGAGTTAAAGAAAAACCAGAAAAACCACATCCAAAAGATAATCTTAGATTTTAGGGTCCAACACCAAATATAACTACTTATGGTCAATTTCATGCAGGGCACAGAGGTCCAAATCAGTATGTAAAGCATGTTATAATGCAGATAAAACCATCGAACCAGCTGAGGAGAGGTGATTATCCATTGCTTGGGAAATCAAATTACTCAACTGAATTTTTAGTAAAGAAAAAAATGTGAGATTTTCGTTGGAAATAACCTGATCATCTCAAGACTGGTTCGAACTGGTATGGTTCAACAACATACATTGCTGAATTCAAAGATCATAATCCAGAATAAAATTATGGTAAGAGTATGCCAATCAATCAAAAGTAGAAGTATAATATTAATCCGAATTTTAGTCGTCAATTTGGTAATTGTTGATTAATAAAGAAACTAATTATAATAAAGAGTTTGTAAGAAAATAGGCTCAAATATGCCCTTCTAAAATTAAGCTTGAAACTAGCCTTTCAAATGACTACAAAAAATCGAAGAGTCTCTTCAAAGAAAATTCAGATTTCAAAGCACTTTCACCTTAGTTCCATGCTATCTCAACATCCAAACATTTTTATGTGTGATTATATATCCATATCTATCTTATGTATGAAGAACCAAATTTTCATGAGATACTTACGATTTTTTATTAATTATTGCCATTTTTAATGATATAGGTGTGTCTTATTATTAGATTTTTGATAGATTTTATAATGAGTGAAGACATTAAAGACACTAATTAGCTTATAGCCAATCCAAACAGTGAAAATGCAAACAATTAAACATCTATTACATAGGTACAGACCATATAAGGACAAAAAATAGTTTAAATAGATGTATAAAAGATTTAACCTCCCAGAACTGATGACATTACGATTCTTCTTAATACTTAGCAACAAAATGAATCATCCAAACTTGGGTAGGTAACGTAAAAATTCGAGCAAAAGGAAAGTTTACTAGTTGACCCTACTCAACATTTGTTGGCTGTTAGAGAAGAAGATATCCCGATTTTTGCTTAGCAACTTTAATAATCAGATCTAAATAAATAAAGAGATGTTGAAGCTTCATAAATTTCTTAAATGAATGCTACCTAAAGATACTATCCTTTGTAAGAAGTGATTACTTCAATCAATCAGAGAACACATTAACAAAATAATCAAATCTTAACTACAAATTCAAACTTTTAAGGCATGATGGAAGCAGAAGAGCAAATACTTACTTAGACAGAAAATATAAGTAATAATTAATCTAAAATTTCACATCATTATTAACAAATACCTGTCTAAGAGTATAGGGATGAAGAGTTATTTATCGATAATATTTAAAGAGAAAAAACGGAAAATTCTGAATTCAAATTCATTGGCATGTAGGAGAGTAACATAGAAAAGCAAGCAGCTAGTATTTTGACAATTGATGAAACAAGTAAGTTTAAGATTGAACCAAATCTTTCTTAAACAGATAAAATCAGAGTTAATGAGTTTAAATAAAATAAGCCTTAAGCATAAGTTAAGGTTTAATAGCCAATAATTGTCATAAAATAAGAAATAAAGATCAAAAAATAGTCAACTAATAGTACTGCGAGATAGATTCCAGTGATAAACCAACTTAAAGAATAAAATAGACCAGTAAACATTATTCAAGCAACTATGATTCCACCAAAATAAAAAGAATAAATCACAAAAACTTCTCATAATATTGACTAACCCAACAATATTTAACCTAAAAAGTAAGTAAACAATGTGATATAATTGAAGAAAGAACATATAACCGAAAAATAGGTATAGAAAAATTACTTCAAGTAGTTACCCAAAAAAACTGAAATAAGTACAATTAATTAACCGTAAAATGTATAAAATCAAAGTAAAAGCATAATTTACTTTAAAAAGCTACCTCCTAAACAGATAACTCATGAATAAGAACAGAGAAATTTAATAAAAACTATTAAAAAAACTCAGGATCAATCTCACGTATAATCATAACATAATAACAAGCATTCTAATAAATCTTAAGAAGTTGATGTCAAATAAACTTAGCATGCTTAAGCGAAAAATAAGAAGAAGGTTCATAAAAAGAAGAAAAACAATTAAGAACGTAAAAGTTCAGAATAGATTGCAAAAAAACTGTAAATTTTACCTTTAAATCTTAAACAATAAAAAAGTATACCTTCAAACTAAAACAACGATAAACTCCCTAATTAAAATGAGCCACCAAAATAAGCCTAAAAAATTCTAGTTGCTTCAACAGCCAACAGTCTGTAAAACCCTACAGCTATCAATCTTTAAAATGCAAATGGATAGAATATTCAATCAGATCCAGATGCTCCTGTTATCACTAAGCAATTCATAATCCAACAAGCTGAGAGAGAAAGAATGAACTCTACTTACAATATTTTCCTAAGATACATGATGAACTATACTAAAGCTCTTAATTTTTATAAAAGTATAGTTTAAAATGTGTACCAATAGATTTTTAGGAAGAAAAATCAGAAGAGAATATTGGAGAATATTCTAGTGAATTACTTTGAAGGATATGCTAAGTTAAATCGTGAATTTTCAGAAGATAATACAAAAATACCTCCATTTTAATTACCAGCCTCAAAAAATCCTTATGGAAACATAGGTCTTGAATTAAGAAAAGGTTTCGACGAGCTTATCTATTTAAGAAGAACAGTTGCAGCCTAAAATCTAAAGATTAACAATTTTTGTATTTCAACGATAATCCAGAGTATAGTGAAAGCATTTACTAAATATTATGACAGAATTAGTGCATAATAAAGCAAATTTTTTGAGAAAAGACAAATACATGACAATAGATAAAAAATGTTCTATAAAGTAGTGTCTCAGGTTGATAAAGTTTTTAGGCAAGGTATTGACGGCAAATTCAAAAAGGATATACTTTCTTAGGTTGCAAGATTAATAAATGAATAGCAAGGTCATAGATAAATTTTAAGGAACTATGGTAGATCCATAATCCCCGTAAGATTGACATACATTTCTGCGGAAAGATAGCTGTTTGAATCACTTCAAAGCATTATAAATCAATTCAAAAATCAATCAAAAGTGATTTATTCTGTCGGCAAAAAGGAGTTCCATTACATTTAAGACCTAACTCAAAGTATAAAATAGAAAAATGATTTTGAACAGTTGAATCCTTTGACTGATACTGACTACATTAAATATGTGCTCTAATTCGAGGCCAAAAAAGAGACAAATAGCTACAATAACTTGCATTTTGAACATTTCTTAGAGATGGCGTATTTTGATAAGATAGTCGGCAATATCAGAGATATCTACAAAGGAACAATCAATAAATCCTTCCCACTTTCAGCTTTAAATGAGGAATTGATACACACTATTTCTGGCAACTTGGTTCAATTTAACAGAGAAATGGACCACGTTCTGAATACTTTTGTTGTAAATAATATCAATGCTAAGATCATTAACGAAGGAGTCGTATAATTTGATTAGATACTCAAAGGAATCATTTTCAATGATTATCGAACTATAAGAGTCAAACTGTAAGATAGAGACCGTGCTGAATAACTCATTTGTTATCTTGACCAAAAAACATAGACTATAGTTATTAAATGATCTAGTTCAATAGTTGATTTATGAATAATTATTGAAGCAAGCTGAGAAAAATCAGAATACATAGCTTTTCATTTCTTTCTTCCTGTCATTTTTCTATTCTTTCTTTTTCATCATTTCAGATTTTGAACCTGTTATTTTATTCCAGAATTTGTTCAACATTTTTCCGACACTATTTTCTTTCTTTTATACTTCTTGAGGTTTAGAATTTTATTCTGTTTTATAACGTTTCTGGTGGAACGAATTTTTATCTACAGATGGAGCTCTTTTTTCAATCGCTTCTATACTATTATTCATTTTCATGATATTTTTTCTGGCTGAAGAGTTGGGTTAGACTTATTAAATCTTCTTCTTTCGCTCTTGTTTTTTACTTCCAAGTTTTTTGTTTTATATTTATTAAACTTCCCTTTAAAAATCTTTAATCCAAACATCCAAAAGTTATAGACTGTTGGTTCTTTTCTAAGGATCGATTGATAAAGTTTTTTGTAAAATACGGAGTTAACTTGACAATAGTGATTAGTGATATTTTGTTTAGAGAGAAAAAACTGCCTTTTTATTGAGTAACAAAAGTTCTTTGGGATCACCGTTGTAAGGAAAAACGGCTCTAAGTGTTAATCTAAATAGTAGTAAACAAACATAAAATGTGCAATGATTCCAAAAGAAAACACATCTGACACATGTGAAACTATAACTTTCGTCTTATTAGCTATTAAGATTTATGGAGCGATGTATCCAGGTGTACCGCATTTTTCATAAAGTAAATCTTTTTCACCTATCCAGCAAGCCAAACCAAAATCGGTAATTACGTAATCTTTTGTCTTGTCTTTGTTATTACGAACCATAATGTTCTAGAGTTTCAGATCTCGATGCACGATTCTTTTCTGTCTTAAATGTTATAAGCCTAGTGTTATATCTTTGATAGCTTTAAGTTTTTGGTGGTTTTACTTTAATGCGTCCTAAAATAAAGTTAAATTTACTGCTTTGAGCTCTTCAAGAAGAGTTCCACCCTCTAGATACTCTAATACACTTATTAATTCCTTTTTGGAAATGTAAAGACTTTCTATGCCTACAATATAAGGACTTTTTAGAGACCTCAATATTTTGCTTTCGTTTATAAAAGTTTCCTTAGTTAATCTTGAAAGTACATAGTCTTTGTTCTCAGCCTTGAGCGGCATTATTTTGGCTGCGAATAATTTACGATCAATAAACCTCTCAATAAGATAAACCTTAGCAGTAGCCCCTTTTCCTAGTTCTTTAATTATTCGATATTTTTACTCGAAACCTATTTCACACAACTTCCTTCTCAAGGTATCTTGCACAGTTACTAGTTGTGTTGTTTTGTCTAGTCGAAATTCAAGTTAGATTTTTTAATTTTTAATTTTTACTATTGTGATTTTCCTTTGCTATTCATTCACTTTGAAAGCAATATCATCTTTGTAAAATGAAATGACTTTGTCTGCTTACTATAAATCATTGAGTGTGGCTAGAGTGATATTATTTTGTGATAGGGATTTCTCTCTTAGTTTACTATACTGTATAATTTTATCGTGGAAGATGGCAATTGAGTTTTCTGGCAACCAAACTAGTGGTTCTGTATAGTTTTCTCTTTGTGAATATACTCTATTTCCTTATTTATTCATACTAATGATTATTATAAGTGTATAAACATGAATATTAACTTTAAACATGTAAATAGATTATTAATTTACTTAAATAAACAGAAAGAAATACTAAAACTAAGTCTATTAATCATTTTCCTTTGTTTTATTTGTCGCGAGCATCACCGCAAACATCTAAAACTCTGGATTTCAAAAACACGTCGAATAAGTTCTTTGTAGCTATGAGATCAGCTGTTGCACCTGGGAATTTGAGTGTCATCTCTTTTTTGTTAGCTTCCTGTTATGTGAGGCCTTCCATTTCTTATCTCATTTTTTTGTAAGATCTTAACAAATCATCTAACTCAATATCTTTTCTTCTCAATTTTTAGTTGAGATCAGCTTGTTTATTAGCCTCTAACTTGAGTGCCGACTAATGATCTATTTTCAGATTATCAATAGTAAATGCGAAAGTAGCCTAAATAAATGAAATCGTACCTCAAGTCTTTTTTTCTGTTAATCAAGCATTTCGTTTGTTTTCTGATCTTTTTTGATGAGTTTGTTTCGTAAGTCATCATTTTCTCTTTCTAACTTTTTCTATCTTTATTCACTTACTCTTGATCTTTCTTGTAAATTCTTAATCTACCTATCTTTGAATGTAATTGTTTCTTTGAGGGAAACAAGCTCTCTTTCTAGTATACCATTTCTTGAACTAAGGTTATCTGCTTTTGTTTTGAGAGTCGTGATAGTGCCTTCCAATTCATAGGTCAAATCTTATATAGTTTTATCCTTTTCGGATCTCTATTTATTCAAATTTTCTCTGAGACTTGTATTTTAACTCTTTAAGTCATCAATTGTATCTTGATTTTGTTGATCTCTCTATCTTGCCTTCAATTTTTAGCTCTATATTTATGATTTATGGTGCTCGATTATTTGTTTAAGAGTTCTGATTTCATTCTAATGATTTTCGAGTTGATCTTGACTGAGTTTATCTAAATAATCAATGTGTTTAGATTTTTCTTTGATTTTTTATTCATATTGAGAAACAGCTTCTCCGTATCTGCTGTCCAAATCTTTGATTTTAGCTTGAAGAGTGTCAATTTCTTCTTTTAATCTGTTGCCTTCACTATCGAAAATCTGTCTAACTGCTGATTTTTCCTTGATAAGTTGTTAAATCTATATATTTTTCTTATTGACAGTACTTTCTAACTTAACGATCTCATTTTGCAGGCAATCAATGTATTTTTGTTGATTTATCCTCATTTCTTCGATTTAACTTTAATGCATTTTACTGAGCTTGACCTTTAATGTATCTTTTTAGCTTTCTGCAAAACGATCAAGTTAGACTAATTTATTTCTTATTGCTTAGTTTTCTTTCTTGATGGTGGTAATGGAATCTTCATAGCTGAGTTTTAGTTTGTTGAATTTGGAAGATAATTGTTCGATTTCGGCTGTTTTTGAGTCAACTAGCTCTTTGAGTTTGGTGTTTTCTAGTTCGAATCCTTCCAAACTACTAAGGTGATTCTTTTTAATCGATTCTATTTCTTCAAGATAGTTAGTTTACAACTTCTCTCTAATAGCATCCAACTCTTTCTTTTTATCGTTCTCTAGATATAAGAGTTCGTTTCTTAATTTTTACTTTTCCTCTTTCAGTCTTAGCACATCATACTATGCTTAGGAAGAGAATCGTTTTAATCTGTTTAAAGTATCACTCATTTCATACTATTTCTTATCAAGTTGCTCTCTTAGTTTTCTAATCTATTGTTCATAGACATCTTGAGAAGCTGTATTTTGTCTTTTGAAAGTTTGTAACTAAATTTGATATTGGGATTTAATTTAGTTGATCTGGTTGTTTTTAAGGATCTAAACTTCTCTAAGTTCATTTTCTAAACTGTCTATTTAAGCTAATAATTTTTTCCTTTAGTAATCAAACTAAGTGGCGTAGCTCAGTTTTTGATTGGATTGGGCTTCAAGCTTATCCCTCAGAATATCATACTCTTGTTTCTTTTGATGAAGTAGTTTTGATAATCTTTCGTTTTAGGATAAAAGTTGAGAGTTTTGTTTCAGAACCATCTCTACCTTATCTTCAAGTTCATTAACTTTTTTGCATTTTGCTTTGAGAATGGCATTCTCTTCCTCAAGCATAATCAAATCAGCTCTAAGCAGTTCTTTGATTCTATTGGAATGATCGTCAAGTTAGCTAGTGATATTTTATCTTCTTGGACTGGTCCTTTAAATGTTAGTTCTGTAGTTGCCAGATCTTTCTCTCATTCTAACGACTTATAATTATTATAAAATGAAGTAATTATATCTAAGAAATTAAGCTATAAATAAGAATTATATTAGTTTTGAAAAATATTTTGGATTATTGCGATTGGCGGCATTTAAGTGACAAGTAAGGCAACTCTTAAATCATTATTTGCCTTTTAGGGAACATTATTTATATGAGCATCCCAATTCTAAACTGCAAGCTTACTCTCTTCATCTCAGCTCTGCCACCTTAAGAGATTCCTTTACGGCATTTAGCTGCTCAAAAAGCTCCATGTTAGATTTAATGTAAGACTCCCTTACTCCACTTACCTATTTTATCATTTTAAGAGTTTTTTTTTTAGAAGATAAGGTAAATAATTTAGAAAATTAAGCTTTACTATTTTTAATGCCTAAAAAAAGTTCAGATTCTTTATAAAAGTTTATCATTCGATGCTCTCACAATATTTAAATTCAAAACCTGAATATTTGTGATCAATTGGATTTCATTAAAACCATTATGGAGTCTCCAACTCAGATGGGAAAAATAAGTTTAAGTAAATTGTATTTCTAAAATGTTGTTAGTTATAGGTTGTTTGAATAAATAATTATTTGAAAAAAGCTGTTTTTATCCAAATAAAAGTAAAACTTATTATTTCATTGAAGAATCGAAGGATTTTATCATCTTTTTTGCTTTAGAGAGTTTTTATTAAGAAAAAAAGAATTAATTGTAGGTTGATTTTCTGACCATTTTTTGTTCTAATATAAGGGCTTTAAAAAAAGGACAAATAAAAACAGAGAATTCTTTTGTTACTATCTTCGCAATTTTAGTTTCTAAAAAACAAAAAAACAGATTTTTGGGATAGTCTTTTCAAGTTTTATCTACACATTTTTACAGAATTACCGAAAAAAATCGGCTTTTCTAAGAATACAGTAATATTTTTAACGTTTACTTTAAGCTATCTGGCCTACTTTATCAAAAAATGATTTTGAAGTTTTTTTGGGTCAATCTTATCAACAAAAAGTTTCTTTTTCGAACATAAAAAATAGGAAAATTTTTTACTAGAAAATCGTATTAAAAAATGGATCAATATTTGATTCATTCAGATGGATAGAATCATAAAACTTTACTTCTTTATATATATTTTGAACTTAATTGATAGACCCCCTTAAATATTGCAAATGTAAAAAAACTCCAAATTACAAAGTTGTATATTATTATTGCTCGATGTTTTATATCTGTACGCTAGTTTCTTGACAGTTATGAAGTTTTAATTTTGAAATATTTATTTTATGTATCCCATATTTTTAAATACTATTCTGTATTTTATTACCTATAATTTTTAAGTAAAAATATAACAAACGATGCCAAAGGCATACATTTAAATTAAATACAGACAAAATAAGTACAAACTCAACCCTAAGGACTTATCTAAAGTTTACAAAATCATTAAACATAAAACTCCTTCAATACCGAACTTCTTCTAAGCAAATAAATATTCTCCATAAACTGACATTGACAACGATATTACAGAGAATCTCTCTCTTTAAAGTCATATCGTTGTTTGAATGATATATATTCATCCTATTCTTTTCACAATAATTCTATGTCAATTTAATCAATAATGCTTTCGTAAACATTAAAGATAAACTTCTATCTCTTGAAACAACATTAAAAAGCTGTATTTTTTGAATAAAGAGGCATTTAAACTATAATTTCAAAATTTACTGCGGTTAGGAGGATAAGTTTTACATTTAGATCTGAAATATGTTAAGAATCATGAAGGGGGTAGGCTTATGGATCCAGATTATGAGATAAATTTTACTAATTTAGGTGCAGTAATGTTTTGTACGAGTGTAAAGATGTTAAATTGATAAAACTCTATTCAAATCAACTCTGGCTATTTTTAAAATAAAAGCCAATATGATATTAATTATTTAATTTAGACCAAACAATTCATAGACCAAATTTAAAGAGCAGAAGTATTCTCTTGAAATTCTTACTTAGAATTGCTCAAACAAATAAACAAGTTAAAAAATAAAATCTTGTTTTGCTATACAATTACTCATTTAGGCATGAATATGGGTAAAATCAATCGTATCTATCATGATTTTAACAAGATTGTTCAATTTTTA
>Ga0194117_10003546_pt1 | contig 15623 bp, 3 predicted proteins | sample TA2MahsurfametaG_FD_160579 | JGI IMG/M metagenome (GOLD analysis project Ga0194117, IMG submission 160579) | Freshwater microbial communities from Lake Tanganyika, Tanzania - TA2015009 Mahale N1 surface | ecosystem: Environmental > Aquatic > Freshwater > Lake | place: Tanzania: Lake Tanganyika...
CCCCCTCCGGGGACAAGCAGCTGTCGGCCCTGGTGACGCTCGGCTCCGGGGAGACCGCGGTGCAGATCACTGCCAAGCCGGATCCCCTGATCGTGCCGCAATTGACGACGCACTCGGCCGACGTGGACCGCAACCTGCGGATCAGCCTCTTGGAGCTGACCCGCGTGATCGAGCTGTACAACACCCGCAACGGGACCACCCGCACGGGTTGCTACGGCGTGCAGATCGGCACGGAGGACGGCTTCGTGGCCGTCCCGACCCGGCCCTCCACGGAGAAGGCGAGCCTGATGGTGTACCACTCGGCCGACTCGAACCGGGACGGCAAGATGAGCCTTTTGGAACTCACCCGCGTGATCGAACTGTACAACACCCGCACCGGCACCACCCGCACCGGCGCCTACAAATTGCAGGGCGGCACCGAGGACGGCTTCGCCCCTTCGCCGTAAGGCGGAATCGTTTGTCAGACCTTTGCCCTTGCCGCTTCGGTGAGAATTCTTTTTCTCGTTGAAATTATGTGGTCGTCCAATGGATCCTCGCGCGGATTTCTAAGTAGAATTCATTTGAACCTTCCATATCCAGCGGACCGGGTTCACGCCAAAATCCCCGTGATGCGCCTACTAACCATGAAAAGCCTGTTTGCTCCTTTCCTATTCGCGACCTTAGCGGCCGGCTCAGCTCTGGCTCAGTCGGTAACCGTCACCCCGTCCGCGACGACGTACTCCTCGGCAGGGGGACAGATCACCGTGTCGGTGGCATTCAGCTTTGCGACGCCGACGTCGGTGCCGTCGGCGATGGCCTTCCAAATCACGGCTCCAGCCGGATGGTCCTATGCTGGCGGCTACTCGGGCGACTCCGCGCTGGCCAAGCCTGTGACCGGCGATACCGGACCGCTCGGTTTTGCGTTTTCCGACTTCGAAACGCAGACGCCCGGGAAGGTGGCGTTCTCGTTTAAGGTTAATCACGATGCCGGCCTGAGCGGCACGCAGGCACTTCCGGTGACGGTGGCGCAGTACAAAGACGGCGTGGTGGGGACGGTGAATCTGACCGTGCCCAACGTCACGTTCACCTCGGCTGGCGGTGGCACGGGGGGGGTTTCCATCACTACCCAACCGGTTTCGCAAACGGTCGCGGCGGGTGCACAAGCGACACTCTCGGTAGTGGCGACAGGATCGCCGGCCCCGACTTTCCAGTGGCGTAGGGGAGGGGTCGCTCTGTCCGGTGCCACGAATGCCTCCTTCTCGATCGCGAGTGTGCTCGTCAGCGACGCGGGAAATTACGACGTGCTTGTAGCCAACACCGTGTCTTCCGTGACTTCATCCGGCGCCGTTCTGACGGTCAGCGGTGCCACCAACGGCGTCTTTGTCTACTCGTCTAACGGCTCCTCAGCCACCATCACCGGTTACACGGGTAGCGGAGGTTCGGTTACGATCCCTTCCTCGCTTGGCGGCGTGAGCGTGACGGCGGTCGGCGAAAACGCATTCTTGGGCAACACATCTATCACGAGTGTGGTCATTCCGAACACGGTGCTGTCCATTGGGCCGCAGGCGTTTGGTTCCTGCACCGGCTTGACTAGCGTTACCATCCCTCAGGGAGTAACGAGCATCGGCCAGGGCGGGTTCGATGACTGCACCAGTTTGGTGAGTCTGGCGCTCCCGGCCAGTGTCACGAGCATCGGAAGCAACGCCTTCAGAAGTAATCTCGGCATGACGTCGATCACCGTCGACGCGAACAATCCGGCATTCTCGAGCGATGGAAAGGCACTCTATAACAAGAATAAGACTACGCTGATCAAAGCCGCGGTTGCCGGCATTTCCGGATCCTACGTCCTGCCTTCGACCGTCACCAGCATAAGCGGGCACGCGTTTAGAAGTTGCGTCGGGCTAACAAGCGTCTCCCTGCCGTCCGGTTTGACGAGTATTTCCGCTGACGCGTTCCGGGGCTGCACGTCCCTGGGTGACGTCACTTTTCCCGCCTCGGTGAACAGCATCGGCGCTCTCGCTTTCACAGGCACCCCCTCCCTGCTGCGGGCCACCTTCCTTGGTAATGCCCCGACGCTCGACAGCACTTATCCGGCGTTCAGTCCCGCTACCCTCCAAGTCGTCCAATACTTGCCCTCAAGTACGGGATGGAGTTCCACTTATTCCGGCGTAGCGACCGTTATGATGGCAGGCTCAGTCATCGCCCCGTCGATCACGACGCAGCCGCAGTCGCAGTCCGTGACGGCGGGAGCGTCTGTCACTTTCTCGGTCGTGGCAGCAGGAACTGCTCCGCTTTCCTACCAGTGGAAGAAGGGGACCGCGAACATCTCCGGGGCCACGAACTCGAGCTACACGATCCCCGCCACGACCTCGGTGGACGCGGGGTCCTATGTCGTGACGGTTTCCAACTCGGCGGGCAACGTCACCTCCAACGCGGCCTTGCTCACGGTCACGACGGCCTCCAGTTTCGCCTTCTCCCAGCACCCCGTGGCTATCACTCGCAGCCGCGGTGAGACGGCGAGCTTCCAAGTCAACGCCACCGGCGGCACCGGGACCGTGACTTACAAGTGGTACAAGGACGGCACCGCCCTGTCGGATTCCTTCGGACGGATCTCCGGCTCCGCCACCCAGACACTCGTGATATCCAACGTCGGTGTCGCCGACGGCGGCTCCTATTCAGCCACCGCGACCACGGCGCAGAACGGTTCGATCACCTCGAATGGAGCCGCCCTCACGGTCCTCGGCGGACCGACGATCACCCGTCCGGCCTTGGATGCGGCGGTGCGAGCGAGTGACTCTACCACTTTCTCGGTATCCGCTTCCGGTTCCGGTACCCTTTCCTACAAGTGGCTTTTCACGGCGAAGAACTCCGCGTCTGCTGTCGGACTTGCTGACGTCTCGGGTCGGTTGTCGGGCGCAACGAGTGGCAGCCTGACAATCTCGTCCATCACCTCGGCGGACGAAGGTTTCTACACCTGTGAGGTCACCGACTCCGCCGGCGTGGCGCGAAGCACCGCGTCCCTCGGGGTCTTCAGCCGCATCATCCGCGTGGTCGGCCAGTCCGCTGCTCCAGGATCGAACATCACGGTCTCGGTTCAGCTGCTTGGCACCGGCGCTGAGAACGCCGCCGGTTTCAGCATGCAGTTCGATCCCAATAAATTGTCCTACGTCGGTGGTTCTGCTGCTCTCGGCGCGCAGTCATCAGATGCGACCCTGGTAACGAACGAGGCTTTAGCGCCTCAGGGCCGTTTGGGTTTCGCCATCGCGAAACCGTCCAATGGTAAATGGGTGGCGGGTACGAATGAGATTCTTAAGATGACCTTCACCATCAAAAGCACGCTCACCAATGCCGACGTCTGTGTGGTAGGGTTCGGAGGGGCGCCTGTCTCGCAAGAGGTAGCCGGGGTCGACGCCTCGGTGTTGCCCACTGGATTTTCCGCGGGCTTGGTGACACCGCTTTCCGGGTTTGAAGCCGATATCAACGGCAGCGGAACCCTCACTATTTCCGACTGGGTGAAGATCGGCCGGATCGTCGCTGGATTGGACCCGCGGCCCACTGGTGTCGACTTCCTCAAGGTTGATACCGCGCCGCGCACGAATTCGGACGGTTCTCTTCGTCTGGGCGGCGGCACAATCACCATCGCGGATTGGGTGCAGGCCGGCCGATACGTGGCTGGGTTGGACCCCATCACCCCTGTTGGCGGACCAACCGACTCGCAGAACCCTTAAGGGTGCGTTTCCAAAATCTTTTCCTTAAAGGTATCGGGTTTCCCCTCTTTGCCATCACCATGAAATCTAGTTTTGCCCGTCTTTCAGCCTCCGCGTTAGTATTCATGATGTCCGTCGGAGCGTTGCTGGCCCAAAGCCGCACTATATCCGCGGTTGTTTCCGGCAATGCTATCAGCGGCACGGGTTCCGCGGCGCTTGTGCTGGCGAGTCAGGGTAACGAGCAAGGCGTCGGCTTTTCGGTCACCTTCGACCCCGCGAAACTAAAGTACGAGGGGTACAGCAATGGCTCCGGTTTGGGCACGGCGAACCTGCAGTACAATGCCACGCAGGCCTCTTCCGGGCGGATCGGGGTTGCGGTGGCATTCTCGGGATCGACGACCTTTGCGACGGGCAACCGGGAGTTGGTCGTTCTTAACTTCTCGGTGCTCTCCGGCGGTTCGACCACGATCGACTTCGGGAACGTGCCGGTGGTGAAGGAGGTGGTGGATGCGGCCGTGAATGAGCTGGCGGTGACGTATGTGCCGGCGACGATTACGGCCGCGGTCACGGCGACCACCCCGCCGGCCGCTCCGGTGATTAACAGCGCGTCGACGGCAAGCGCGACGGTGGGGACTGCGTTCAGCTACCAGATCGCGGCGAGTAACAGCCCGACGTCCTACGCGGCGACTAACCTGCCTGGCGGTTTGAGCGTGAACACGTCGACGGGCTTGATCAGCGGCACGCCGACCACGGCTGGCTCTGCGAACGTCTCGCTGACGGCGACCAATGCCGGCGGCAACAGCCCGACGTTCACGCTGGCCCTCACCGTCAACCCGCGACCGCTGACCGTCACCCTGCAGGGGTCGGTGGCAAAAGTCTATGATGGCACGGACGCCGCCTTCGTTGGCGCCACAAATTACCAGATTAGCGGTCTGCTCCCGAGTGATGCCATTACGATCTCCAAGTCTTCCGGCAAGTATAACAGTGCTGCCGCGGGAGGGACGCTGATGGATGTGGAGGGCGTGGTGCGTTCGTGGTCCATGGACGGCACGAAGCTCGGCGCCTTTGTGAACGGTAACCAATATTACGTTTGGACGAGAATCACCGCTGGCTTGGGTCAGTATGCGCAGACCCCAACGCCTCCTCCCAGTTGGGGCAAAGCGCTCAACATCTCCGGGTTTACCTCCCTGAGTGGGGAGACGGGAGTTACTTTCAAGTTCGGCGACCTCTTCCTCAATCAATCTGCCTTCATCTCAGGCAAGGATGGCGTAAACGGCGGTATCACGGTTCAGGAGTATGTGCCCCAGTCCGGGGTGGCGACGCCCGTTGCATTTTACGACACCGCTGGTGTTTTGCTGGCGTCGGGTACGATGGAAAAGTTGGTTACAAGAGTAGTCTACACGACCGGTATCGCGACCGGCGAGGGGCGTTTCACCCTCAACGCGGCTGGAACATCAGCGAAGTCCGCTGCCTTCATGCAGGAGCTCGCCCAAGTCACCGGCGGCACCGGCAGGTTGAACTTCTTCATCTCGTCCTACGTAGCCATCACGGGAAATTCTGACTACGCGGATTACCGGAGCACAGGTGCTATTTCCTCCGCGGCGGCCACCGGCAAGACGGTGACGGTTTCGCTCGCGCCCGGCGATTTCACCGCGGGGCAAGGGACCAGCCTCGCGAACTACACGCTCCCCCAGGACCCCGTCTCGGGTGCGGTGGGCGTGATCTTGAAGGCCCCTCTGACCGCCAAAGCGGACAATAAGATCAAAAGGTTGGGCGCGGCGAATCCGCCGCTCACGATCACCTACGCGGGCTTTGTCAATGGCGAGACCAAGGCGGCCATCACGGAACCTTCGATCGGAACATCCGCGACGGCGGACAGCCCGCTGGGCGATTATGGGATCACCCTGACGGGCGGTTCCGCGGCGAACTATAGTCTGACGCTGCAGAATGGCGTGCTTTCGGTGGTGGCCAAGACGGTGCCGGTGATCGATTGGGTGCCGACCGGGCCGATTGTTTACGGCACGGCGCTGGGACCCACCCAGTTAAACGCGGTGGCGAAGACCCCCGAGGGCGCGAGTCTGCAGGGGACGTTGGTCTATACGCCAGCGAGCGGGGCGGTTTTGAACGCCGGGAGCCAGACTTTGTCGGTGACCTTCACGCCCACGGATGGCGACCAGTACGCCACGGCCACATTGACGAACACACTGTCGGTTAGCCGCAAGTCCCTGACTTTGGCGCTCAAGGGGACGGTGACCAAAGTGTACGACGGGACAGCGGCGGCTACCCTTGCGGCGGCGAACTACGACCTGGCAGGCTTTGCGGGCTCCGAGAGCGCGACGGTGACCAAGACGTTGGGGGCCTACGACAACGCCAACGCCGGCACCGGCAAGAGCGTCAGCGTGACATCCCTCGGGGCGCAGGATTTTTCGCCGAGCCAAGGGACAACTCTGGCTAATTACACCTTGCCGACCTTTGCTGTGGGTCCGATTGGGGAGGTTAGTCGGAAGCTGCTTTCGGCTCAGGTACAGGGCCCGGTTTTGAAGCCGTATGACGGGACCACGGCGGCCTCTTTGACCGCGGCGAACTATGTCCTCGCCGGCGTCATCAACGGGGAGAGCGCGACAGTGAACCAGTCCGCGGCTGCGTTCGACACGGCTGCCGCCGGTACCGGCAAGACGGTGACAGCCACCTTGGCGGCGAGTAATTTTGTGGCTGGAGCGAACACGGTCCTGACCAACTACACCCTGCCGGAATCTGCCACGGGCGCGGTGGGCGTGATCGAGAAGAAGGCGGTGGCCGGCTCCTTCACTGCCGTGAACAAGGTTTATGACGGACTGGTCGCGGCGACCGTCGGCGAGCGAATCGTCACGGGCGCAGTCCAAGGTGATGATGTTTCACTGTCGGGCGGCACCGCCAGCTTCGGATCAGCCGCTGCGGGCGCTGGAAAGACCGTGACGTTGAGTGGCGCCAGCCTTTCCGGGACCAAGGCGTCGAATTACGCGCTTTCCGCGGTGGCGCCAACGACCGCGAATATTACCCCGAAGCAACTTACCGTCACCGGATTGTCCGCTGCCAGTAAGCCATACGACGGTTCCGCGGCCGCCGTTGTTTCCGGAACCGCCGTCTTGTCAGGCGCGGTTTCGGGCGACGACGTAGGTCTCGCGGGCACAGCTTCCGCCGCTTTCGCGAATTCCAACGCTGGCACCGGCAAGACCGTTGCAGTCTCGGGTCTCAGCCTGTCGGGGGCGGCCAAGGACAATTACACGCTCGCCCCGGTGTCTCTCACCGCCGACATCGCCAAGGTGCCGTTGACGGTCAAGGCGGAGGATCGCTCCAAGGGTTATGACGGGCAAATTTTCGCTTCGAGCGGCCACGCGGTGATCTTCACGGGGTTCATTCCCGGTGAAACCGCGGCCGTTTTGGTTGGTTCGCTGAATTTTGGTGGTGGCGCCGCCACTGCGACGAACGCGGGGCAGCATGCGATCACGCCGGGAGGCCTTACCAGCGCCAATTATGCCATCACGTTCATTGACGGCGCCCTCACCATTAACCGCCGTCCGCTCACCATCCGGGCCAACGACGACTCCAAGGTTTACGGCACGGTGAAGTCCTATGGGACCTCGATCGCCTTCTCCAGCCAAGGCCTGGTCTCCGGGCAATCGATCGGCTCCGTGACGATCACGCCGAGTGGCGGCGCCACGGCGGCTTCTCCCGCGGGCACCTACGATTTGGTTCCTACCGCCGCGGCCGGCGGCACGTTCCGAGCGACGAATTACGACATCACCTACCAAAAGGGCTCCCTGGTCGTCTCATCGTTTACGGTGACCGGCAATTTTGTCGCCGCCAACAAAACCTACGACGGCACCACCAACGCGGCGGTCGCGAGTCGCAGCCTGACCGGTGTGCGGAGCGGAGACGTGGTTGAGCTGATCGGGGGTACCGCCGCCTTTGAATCGTCGGGAGTTGGAAGTGGAAAGCGCGTTGTGCTCACGGGCGCCATCCTGACGGGTGCCAATGCCGGCAACTACGTGCTTTCCGCTGTGAATTCCTCATCCGCGAACATCACCGCGAAGGAGCTCACGATTGTTGGGCTTTCCGCCTCAAATAAGACCTACGACGGCACGAGTGTCGCGACGATCACGGGAACGCCGCTCCTGCAGGGCAAGGTGACGGGGGATGTCGTTGATTTGAGCGGCACTCCGGCCGGCGCGTTCGCGAGCGCTGGCGCGGGCAGTGCCAAGGCGATCATCGTCTCTGGCCTTGGCCTGGCGGGTACGTCGGCGGGGAACTACTCCTTAGCGTCTCCTTCTCTGACAGCAGATATCGCGAAGGCCGATCAGAGCTTGACGATCGTCTCTGCCCTTAAGCGCGCCGCGTCGGACCCTGATTTCACGCTCGATGTCGCCGCTTCCTCGAAGCTCAAGAACTTCACCTACGCGAGTTCCGTGCCTGCCGTTGCCACGGTTTCCTCCGCCGGCGTCATCGATCTGCTCACGCAGGGTACCACGGCGATCACGGTCACGCAGCCTGGGGATACCAACTTCAATTCCGCCTCCGTGACCGGAACCCTCTCTGTGGTGGCGTCCGGTCAAACGTTGGTTTGGGACGTAAGCGGTTTGAGCGGGAAAAAGTTTGGCGATGCCCCGATCACGTTGAGCGCGACCGCCAGCAGCAATCTGCCGGTGACGTTCACGAGTCTGAACCCAACGGTCGTCTCGATATCCGGGAACACGCTCACGATCAACGGGGCTGGCACCGCCGATATCATTGCGGTGCAGGCGGGCGACGCCAACTTCGGAGCGGCTGAAAGGAAGGTCTTGATGACCGTGGCGAAGGCGGCGGCAACGGTATCACTCTCCGGGCTGTCGGCGACCTATGATGGTTCGCCCAAGGCCGCCACTGCAGTCTCTACCCCGTCCGGCCTGAAGGTGAATATCCTTTATGGCGCGGCTCCCGGATCCGCAACCGCTCCCACCAACGCGGGCACCTATCCGATCTCGGCCACGGTTGATGAGAACAACTACTCCGGCGGCGACGCTTCCAAGACTCTGGTTATTAGCAAGGCCGCGCAGACCATTTCTTCATTCGGTGCCTTGGCGGCCAAGTCGGTTGTGGACGCAGCGTTCAACTTGGCGGCCGTGGCCTCCTCGGGTCTGCCCGTTTCCTACACCAGCTCCAACCCGCTTGTCGCCTCGGTGGTGGGAAGTGTTGTTACGCCCCGAGCGGCCGGTTCGGTTACGATCACGGCGCGTCAGGCGGGCAATGAAAACTACAACGCGGCCGCCGACGTCACTCAAAGCCTGGTGGTCGAGCCGCTTCCGCCCGAATTCTCCATCCCGGCTGCTTCCGCGGAGGCTATCCAAGGCAGTTTCTTCCTTTTCGGCCCGGTTTCGCTGAATCGGCTGTCGGCGCCGGCCACCTTCAGCGTCTCGGCGAATCTCCCGGCTGGTCTCAAGATTGACAGTGCGAGCGGTAACATCAGCGGTGTACCTACCTCCAGCAGTGAGACTCCGGTCGTGGTCACGATCACCGCGACAAACTCAAAGACGAGCACATCCAAGAATGTCAGTATTCTCGTCAAGCCGCCGGCGCCGGTGATCACTTCGGCGGCTGCGTACGTCGCCACCGCGGGAACGCTCTTTAAATACCAGACCGTGGTCACACCCTCCGCCGGAGTGACCTACTCAATCAGTCCCGCGTCTGCGCCGGCCGGCTGGAGTAGTCTCAGCATTTCCGGCACGGGAGAACTTTCGGGAACGGCCTTGGTCGGAGGCACGTTTGTCATCACCATAACCGTGACCAACGCGACCGGGTCGGCCAGTCTTCCGCTCGCAGTTACGGTTAATCTGCCGGCGGACGCCCCCGCCTACACCGGGGTCTCGAACCCCTCCGGTACGGCGGGTACTTCCTTCTCGTTCACTCCCAACTTCGGCACGAGTGTCCAGACGACTGCGTATTCCATTTCCGGGACCTTGCCGACCGGCTTGAGTTTCAGCACTTCGACCGGAGTGATCTCCGGCACCACGCAGGTCGCGGGAACCTTCCCCATTTCGATCACCGCGACGCGGGGCGGACTTTCGGCGACCGCTAACCTCTCCCTGGTCATCAATCCGCCGGCCAATGCGCCGGTCGCGATTGTTACCGGAGGAAACGTCCGCACCGGGACCGTGGGTACCTTGTTTTCCGTGACGGTCACGGGCGATCCGCTTCCGACGGGATTTACGATCGACGAAACCGCTCTCGCGAACGCCGGGTTGTCGGCGACCGGCCTAGCCTCCGCGACCGCGACCATTTCCGGTACGCCGACAAAGGTCGGTACCTTTTCAATTCCGATCGTGGCGCGGAATCTAACGGGCAGCGGGCCTGCCACCGATCTGGTGCTGACCGTCAATCCTCATCCGGATGCTCCTCAGGTCGTGAGTACCCCGTCGGTGACCGCCCGGGTCGGTGTGCCATTCACACCCTTTGTCCTTTCCGCGAAATCCGCCGGTACCGACATCGTGCCCCCAGCGGTCACGTTCGCGATGCTTGGAAACCTTCCGGCAGGACTCGGTTTCGACGGCTCAACAGGAGTCATCTCCGGGCAGCCGGCTTCGGGAACCGCGGGGGAATACAAGGTTGTTTTTTCCGCCACCAAGGTAGGAACGCCGGGTGCTACGGGTCTCGGGCTTGAAGTTTCCCTCATCGTTCTGCCCCCGCTTACCGTCCCGGAGATCACAAGCAACGGTTCCGCGGCCGGACAAGTTGGTCAGCCCTTCAGCTACGCGATCACCGCGACAAACGTGCCCACGGCGTACACCGCTGCGCCGCTGCCCGCCGGACTTTCGCTCAGCGGGGGTGTCATTTCAGGTGTGCCCACCTCGGCCACCGGCTCCACGCCCTTCAGCGTGACGCTCGCCGCCAGCAACGGGGATGGCGCCGGTAATCCCAAGACGTTGTTGATCTCCCTAGCCTCCGCGCCCGCCACTCCCGTGGTCACGAGCGCGCTTTCCGCGACGGGGCGCGTCGGATCGCCTTTCAGCTACAAGATCGACGCGAACGAGTCTCCCACCTCCTACGTAGCGCTGAACTTACCCAGAGGTCTCGCCGTCACTGTGGGCACCGGCCAGATTTTAGGTTCGCCCACTCAAGCCGGAACTTTCGTGGCCACGATCCGGGCGGCCAACGCCGCGGGCCTTGGCGCCGCGGAGTCCCTGACGATTTCAGTTAGTCCCGCGCTCAGCGCTCCGGCCATTTTGAGCGCGCCGACCGCACTAGGTGAAGTGGGCGTGCAAAGCAGTTATCAGATCACCGCGACAAACGCGCCCACGAGCTATTCCGTTGCGGGAAATCTCCCGCCCGGCCTTGCGCTGAATCCGACCACGGGTCTGATCAAAGGCAGCCCGACGCAGTCCGGCACGTTTGCTGTCGCGGTAGTGGCCACGGGTGGGGGCGGATCCAGTTTGCCGCAAAGCGTGCTTTTCACGATCAAGCCTTCGGCTCTCGCCCCCTTGGTGACCAGCCCTGGGACCGCCTCGGGCAATGTGGGTTCACCTTTCTCGTACCAAATCCAAGCCACGAATCCGCCGCTCGTCACTCAGGATGCCGTCAACCTGCCGCCGGGCTTGGCGGTTAATCCTTTCACGGGTCAGATCACCGGAACGCCCACCACCGTGGGCACAACCGTGGCGAGCCTCGTTGCGACCAACAGCGCCGGTGGTACTGGTCCGATCCGCGACCTCACTATCGTAATCGGTCCTTCGCTTTCGGCTCCCGTCATTTTCGGCGCCAAGTCGGTGTCCGGGCAGGTCGGAGTCTCCTTCAGCTATGGCATCACGGCCAGCGAGACGCCAACCTCCTACGAACTCTCCGGCGCGCCCGCCTGGATGCTGCTCAATACTGCTACAGGGGTCATCACTGGGACGCCGACGGCTCCGGGCAGCTTTGCGGTCTCCGCCGTCGCGCGGAATGCGGCGGGTGCCAGCGCTCCTCACCCGATGACGGTCAGCATTGCTCCCGCGGCGAACACCCCGGTCATCACCAGTTCCCAAACCGCTTCAGGAACGGTCGGAGTGGCCTTCGTGAAGTACACCATCGCCTCCAATCCGCTGGCGACATCCTACCTCGCCTCGGGACTTCCCCCGGGGCTTTCGTTGAATGGAACACTCGGTGAAATCACCGGTACCCCCACGGCTTCCGGCTCTTTCCCGGTATCCATCTCTGGCACCAACTCGAACGGGCAGGGTGCCACGGTGAAAGTTACGATCTCCATTAACCCCAGCATCACCTTCTCAAACTGAGATTCTAGGTTCTCAGCACTCCCATGAATTTCCGATTTTTCTCGCTCCTCCATGCGGGGTCCGTTTTCGCGCTCGCCGTCGCGATATCCTCCCCAGCTTCCGCCCAGGCGGTGATCAATGCCCCCTCGGGTAAGGTGGGCGTCGCCTACAGCTCCTATAAGATCAACTCGTCGGCTTCCGGAACCGTCGTTTACGCCGCGACCGGCCTGCCTCCCGGCCTCGGCATCAGTTCCTCGCAGGGCACGATCACCGGTACGCCGACAACGTCAGGGACTTACACGGGTTCGGTCTCGATCACCGATGCCAACGGGTTCGTCAATTCGGCGGCGATCGTGATCCCGATCGCTGCTGCTGAGGGCACGCCCTCCATTTCCAGTGCGGCGACGGCCTCCGGGACGGTGGGCTCCGCCTTCAGTGCGTACTCGGTGACAGCTACGGTGCCCTCGGGGGCGAATCCCGTCACGAGTTTCAATATTGGAGCGCTGCCGCCCGGCCTTTCCGCGGGTGGTTCCGCGGCCGCGCCGACTATCATCGGTACGCCGACCGCTGCAGGCGCCTATTCGGTCGCCCTCAGCGCCAACAGCGCCTCCGGCACGGGCGCGACCAGCACGCTAACGATCACGATCGCTCCGGCGCTCACAGCCCCGGTGATCAGCGGGAGCAACGTCCAGACTGTCGCGATCAACGGCCCCTTCAACTACCCGATCACTGCCAGCAATACTCCGACTTCCTTCGAAGCCTCGGGTTTGCCGGTGGGACTTTCCTTGAACTCCGCCACGGGTCAGATCAGCGGAACGGCGTCCGTCCCCGGAGTCTACCCCGTCACGCTCCGGGCTTTCAATGCCTCCGGAGCCGGCGCGCCGTTCACTCTGACGATCACGGTCGGTGCCCTGCCGGTGATTTCGAGTGCGACGACCGCCTCGGCGAACGTCGGAACGCCCTTCTCCTACACGATCACCTCCACTCCGGCGGCGACCAGCTACAACGTCGGCAATCTGCCTGCCGGGCTGACCGCCAACACGACCTCCGGTTTAATTTCGGGTACGCCCGCGGCAGCCGGCACCGCTAATGTTTCGATCAGCGCGAATAATGCCACGGGCACCGGCGCCTCGGTCACGTTGGCGATCACCATTGCGGCGGCCTCCTCCGGCGGCGGTAGTACCTCGGGCGGCGTCGTTGGGCCGGCGGTCTCCGCGCCGGTGATTGTTTCCGCCCCTTCCAGCCAATCTGTGGTTGAGGGCGCGACCTTGACCCTCGCGGTTTCCGCAACCGGTTCCGGTCTCAACTTCCAATGGTTCAAGGATGACCGGCTGATCATCGGCGCCCAGTCGGCTGACTACGTGATCAGGCCGGCGACAGCCGCCAGCGCTGGTTCTTACTACGTATACGTCTCCAATGCCGGCGGCGCCGTGAACAGCGCCAAGGCGGTGGTCACGGTCAATCCCGCGTCTCTGGCGGGGCCCACCATCTCCACCCAGCCGGCTTCGGCTTCAGTGGCGTTGGGGGGCTCGGTCACCTTTTTCGTGGTCGCCTCCGGTCCTGGCCCCCTTGCTTACCAGTGGCGCAAGGACGGCGCGGCGATCGCCGGTGCCACGTCTGCGACGCTCGCCCTGACGGGTGTCGCCGCCGGCCAGACGGGTAGCTACTCGGTCGTGGTGACGAATGCCGGAGGCAGCGTCACTTCCGACTCCGCCAGTCTCACCGTGGGCGCGGCCCCCGTCGCCGGAACCTATTTCGGATCCTTTGGCGGTGGTGCCGGATCCTTCGGCCTTCTCGTTCGTGCCGATCGATCCGCGGTTTACCTCGGTTACGTTTCCGCCTCCAAGACAGTCCTGTTCAGCAAGGATTTCAGGGTCAGCCCCACGGGCAGTTTCTCCTTCACGCAGCGCGTCGGTTCCAGCGTCGCGGCTGTGGACGGACCCTACCGGGCGGCGGCCGACACCGCAGTCGCCGTTGCCGGAGTGATCTCGGCGGATGGCACGGTTTCCGGGTCGGTTTCCTCCCTGAATCTTTCGTTCTCCGCCCCGGCTGGGACCGCCACGGGCGCCACTGCTTTGGTGGCTGGTTTCTACGAGGCGGGTGCGGCCGGTAGCTCTGCGCAAAGCCTGACCCTACTTGGGACGGCGGGCGACGCTTTGGTGGTTAATGTCGGCTCCGGCACGGCCGACGGCGGCCGCGGAACGGTGGCCGCCGATGGCAAACTGGCGGTAACGACCGCGGGTAATGTTGCGGTCGCGGGCAGTGTCGCGCAGGGGGTGCTCTCGATCTCGGTCGGAACCACTCGTTACGCGGGTACGACGGACTCTCGTAATGGGCGCCTGCTTAACGTTTCCACGCGCAGCCTTACCGGCACCCCGAGCGATACCTTGATCGTTGGTTTTGTGGTCAGCGGCTCGGATGCCAAGCCGGTGCTCATCCGCGGCATCGGACCCACCCTTGCTGGCTTCGGTGTCGGTGGAACACTCTCGGCGGTGCGTTTGGAGGTGTTCCGCGGCCAGACGTCGATCGCCGTTGGAACCGATTGGGGTGCCGCCGCCAATAATCCTTCGGAGGTCGCCGCGGTTTCGGCCCGCGTCGGCGCCTTCGCTCTGCAGACGAACAGCCGTGACGCCGCGCTTGTGCTCAATCTCGCTCCTGGCGCCTACTCTGCCGTGGTCACCGGTCAGTCTGGTGCTTCTGGAGTGGCTCTGGTTGAAGTGTACGATGCCACGGTCGGCGCTATTCCGCTCGCCCAGCGTGTCGTGAACGTCGCGACTCGCGCTACGGCGGGCGCGGGTGACAACGCCCTCATCGCCGGATTCTACGTGGGCGGATCGGTTCCGAAACGCGTGCTGATCCGCGGCGTCGGCCCGGCCCTCGCGCAATTCGGCGTCGCCGGGGCATTGGCCCGCCCACAGCTCTCGGTTGCCTCGGGCGCGACGGTCCTCGCCCAGAACGCCGGCCTGTCCGCTTCCGCCGAAGCCTCCGCCATCGCCGCGGCCGCCACCCAGGTGGGTGCGTTCGCCCTCCCAGCCAACGCCGCTGATGCCGCGATCCTGATCAACCTCGCCCCCGGCGCCTACACCGCGCAGATCTCCAGCGTGGGCGGTACCACGGGCGTGGCGCTCATCGAGGTGTACGAGGTTCCCTGAGAAACCCGAGAGGAGGCCGCCGCGATCGCCGTGGCCTCCGCTGTCGCCGCCGACTAGTTGTCGTTTGCGCCGACGCGGTTCTGCCCGGCAGAGGGTTCCAGCCCCGGTCCCACGAGGACGTTTCGCAGGCCGAAGGGTGGCTGGCCAAGCGTCGAGCCGATGCCGCGCAGCAGAACGGAATTAGCGGCTGCGCCGGCCGCCGGGAAGCTCGCGGTCAGCGCGCCGCCTCCGGCTCCGACCCCGGTGCGGATCGAGATTTACAAGGCGGGGCCCAGCGGTGGCTGTCCGGTCGGTGGGGTTCTGCGCGGTCATGGGGAGACGTGAGGCCGAACGACCCGTCGAAGGTGGCGAGCAGGGGGCGGGGCGACTTCATAAGGGCACTTCTGAGTGATTTTTGTAAGCGTCCGGCGGGCACCCCGGAGCCGGGCGGCGTCGGCCGGGTCTGCGTGGCAGACTCCGAATCCTCGGGTCTCGGGGAGAGGAATTCCGGTTGTAGGCCGGGCATCCGCACGGGTCGGCTGCAGGGG
>Ga0194117_10003554_pt1 | contig 15604 bp, 6 predicted proteins | sample TA2MahsurfametaG_FD_160579 | JGI IMG/M metagenome (GOLD analysis project Ga0194117, IMG submission 160579) | Freshwater microbial communities from Lake Tanganyika, Tanzania - TA2015009 Mahale N1 surface | ecosystem: Environmental > Aquatic > Freshwater > Lake | place: Tanzania: Lake Tanganyika...
AAAATTATCTGCGTTATTTTATTTGATGCAGGTGACATCTTGATTTTTGTCCTGCAAAATTTACTTGAGTTTTAAGTAGAAAATTTGATGCATAAGTTTTTTATTGATTCTTATAAGAATAATTATAATGTCTAGTTTATACTTTTTCTTGTAAGGAAATAAAAATATACAAAATTAAATTTTGATTGGATAAAAATGTGGAGATGAACCCAATTCGAAAAATGAAGAAATATGGATACGAAGTATTCTTAAATATAATAAGATTATCTAACCATGGTTGACCATCATAAGTAATAACCTGTTCATGAAATGAAAGGAAGATAGATTAGATATCAATTTATCATTTGTATTGAAGACAGAGTTTTTAAATGATTTTCTTGATGTTTTAGTCAAGCAAACTGACTATTTTCTTACTCTTACAGTCAGCTCTACTCTGTCTGGCTTCAGCAATTAAAGAGTTTAGTTACTGAATTGATACTTTGACTGCGTCTTTTTAAATAGGAGGGAGATCTTATGAAAACTATAAGTCATAGTCATCTCGATAATCTAATTGTTAGACTGAATCATCTTCACTTAATCTATAATCTTTTAGTTAACATAGTTTTAAGATGTTGTTAGCAGATGATAGTTGGTATGTTTCTTTGCTATTTTTATCTTTGATTTAACTTTTAAGAGTTTTTTCTTGGTTTTTAATATTTTTTTCAGTTAGGTTGTAATTGTTAGGTAAAATATCTGTTTTCTATTTGAAATTACTTATGATTGTATTTTTCAAATAAGATTACTTAAAGGGAGACAAATCAATCTTACGATTATAACTTGCTCTTTCGTTTTGAGAAATATTTTGTTTGTAGTACTTAAGTATTTTGCCTCGCAATTCATAGTTATAGTAAATTTAGTCAACCTCTTTTTTTGATGATGTATGCAGTAAATATAGTCCTTTAAGTTGATTCTCATCAAATAATACGGTTAATGACTTCTCTAAAAAGGAGATTCTTCTTTGAAGGTATACTACATCTAGTAGAGTTCTGACCGTATGCTTAAGTTTATCCCTTCTTTTTGCGATCTACCACTTAGGTTATTGGCCAAAAAATTAAAATACTTTGTAAAGGATGTGAGTAAAAAATGTAAGATAATTGAAGTTTGTTTAATATTTGTATTTGAAAAAAGCTTTTGCAAACCTCATTTCGTAGACAAGAGACCCATATTTGCTCATAATTGAAATGAGGCCTATGATTGGTGTAAACAAACCTCCGATAAAGGAAAGAGCAGTTAAAATCTTCAAGTATTCTCGATTGTATTTGATAGTTTTACCTGAAAGTAATACAAAATACTGGGATATCGCATACTAGGTAGTGATTTACATAAAATGTCTCTTCAAAACACTATCGAATCTAAAATTACGAAATTGGAGTTAGACTTAGATCTGTTTTTAAAATATTTCTATCCAGATAAACAAAATTTCGAAAACCAGTGTTGGCCTGAAAAATTAACTATCTTCTATTGAAGTAGGCTAAAAATGGTTGTGTGTCATTATTTGGATTTACAAACGTATTTAATGTCAATAATTGAGTTGTAAAAGTCCTGTTAGTACATTTTGGGTTTTCATCACGACATTTGATTTCAACTACGAGATACTTTGTATCATCAACGAAAATATTTCCTCCGATCTAAAAGGATTTATTTAAAGGGATACAAGCCCAATTAGTAATTCCGATATTGTAAAAATTCTCTTTGCTATAAGAAACACGTGCAAAATGGTGAGGTGTACATTTTTCCATAGGGACTAACAAGCTACTAAAAATGTAGGTAGAAGTTGAATTGTTATACATTTTTGTAACATATCTTGCTGTTACATTGTACAAATCTGTGGAAACAAGCTATTTTGATGTTAGATCCATCAAAATTATGGCAGCCATAAAAGGATAAGAAGAGGAATCTTACAAGTTTGTTGTTAAATTAGTGAATGAGACTGAGAAATCAATTTGACTTTAGGTTTTGTAAGTGATTGAAGTTTTTTTTGTAATTAGAACCATTTCATAGCCTGTGATTGCACCCAAAAACAGGAAAATGATCAAGGTAAGAACTCTTCCACACTTATGGCTGACTTATCTCTCGCCTTTTAGCCTCCAAAATTACTCATAGTGAAAAATGTTTATAGTTTCTATAAAACTTTGCATTTGAAAAATAATTAACGATTCTAAATATACAATAAATAGTTCAAAACAAAATGTAAATGGAATGATTCAAAAAATTTCACCTTCTGCTACAGAAAAATGGAGTATATGGTTTTTTAATGTTATCTAAACACAAATACAAAAATATCTTTAAAAATCAGTATTTTGGGAAAGTATTTTTTTCGAAATGTCTTTCTTTTCTGAAAACCAGTTTCATTCTTATTTATGACTTTCAATATTATGGAGAAACTATTTATAAGATTTTAAGGAAGTATAAAAGATTGAATTTTTCATTTAACTTTATAAATGATTAGTATTTACAAATGATCATAAAAGAGGGATACTTTCTGTAGGCAAAATAGCAAAAACAGGTATTTATGTAATAACTCTAAAAGCGTTAACTAAAAATTAAACTTTGCCTCTTTTATCCTGGCAATCATTAAAGAAATTCTTATCTGATAGAATAATTAATCCATATTTATGCTCTTCCTTACTTAAAAAAATGGGTAAATTAATTCCCTTGATTTAGTAATTGTAAGCATAGAAATTTGTTTGTTTTGGAGTTATCTTATCAGGATTTATATGTTGAAGACCAAGTTTATCAAGTTGTTAATTAATTGAATTTTTATTGGTCAAGCTGTTCACTTTGAAAAGTGATTTCAATTTTTTTTAATTCTGAAAAAGTTAAGTTTATTCTTGTTTGGGAATATTTTTAGACTTGAAAAAGAATTTATTTTAAGGTTAAGGTTTCTTTTACACATTTTTCTTACTTTGATTAGATTTAATTTTTATCTAGAATACATAGTGAATATAGTAGATGTATTCCCAATTTAGACCTTCTAGTTGTTTCATCTTTATCAGCTCATCATGTCGCTCCTTCACAAATTAGAATAGTTTCAAAGATTAGTTGCTGTATTGATTTATTTTGACTGAAACCCATAAATTCTTCAAAGCCATTACCAATAGATTCTCTTTGTTAAATTCAGTAGATGCTTTACTTTTTTTAAATTTAGATGATTTTGTGGCTTTTTGTATCAAGTATTGCTAACTACGTTGCAATAGTTTTTGGTAAATTTAGGATTGATGTATTGGCACTATATCTCTCAAAGTGTGGACAGTATATAAAATGTCAGAGAGTTAATCCTCTAAATAATCTATAAAATTGTAGGCCTCCTTGATAATTTTTTCCCTGAAGTTATTTACTTATATAAAAGGGTAGTATTTTAAAATATGCAGTATTTTTTTTATTTGAGAAGGGTACATCCTTATATCAAAAATAGAAAGATGATCAAAACATAGCTTTAGCAACTCATTATCTCTTGATTGTTTTGTAAGTTAGATTAACTGACTGTAGTATTCGAAATTATGTTTTGTTTTTATATTTTTAAAAGCCGATTTAATGACCATCAAAAGATTTTACGCCTTTTAGGGATTTATAAGTTTAGTATTTTGTTTAGAAATAAGGTGGATTGTGTTGATAACCTCCTTTACATTTTTATTATCCTCATTTATGGCTGAAATGACAAATTTTGCTAGCTGTTGGCTCATCTTTTTCGATAAATCTATAATTTAAAATGTATATAGTTTCAGTAAAATCAGTATGATTTATACTTTCTTTGGTGCATTGTTTGAGTTTAAGATGTTCTAAAGAATTTACTAAACAGTTAAAGCAATTTTATCAATATCTTCTGTATTGCCTAAAATCCACCTCATCTACATCTATTTGCACTTCATAAACATTGACTATTTAAAATTTTGTTTCAAACTTAAGAATATTTTTAAGATCCTCTAAGAATTTTAAGAGCTCATAACAGATTCAATGTTTAAAAGTGTGCACTCTTCAAGAAAAACTAAGACTTGCTTCGATTAATCTTTTGAAATAACCATTTTTTATACGACGTTCAGAACTATGTTCAAAAATTTCGATGAAAAACTTGGCAAAAAATTAAGAAAATGGTGCAAGAACCTAAGAATTGAAATGTATTAGTCAATCATGAAAAAGACTACGTCTTATTGCTATATAGAAAGATGTGTACATTGAGAGATGGTTAAATCGCTTCTAAAATCGATTTTATTTTTAGAATGAGCTATCCTCTGGGAGATGAGAACAGACCATAGTTGCTCATCGTCAAAAATTTGCCCAAGCTTTTGAATGATTTTTGTTTTTACCACATTTTGGTAATGAAATTGATGTGTCCCTTCATGGTTTTGTTGGGAAATCGCAGGTATAATTAAACTAAATATGGAGAATCTTGAGGTTGTAAACGAGAGTAAACCATTTCCTTTGCAGATGTAAACGCATCACTGTTATTTGATTTCTCCATAAGAAAAATATAATGGCTGAAAAACTTAAAGTTGAATTTAAGATTACCAAATAGTACCTTAGAGATGATGATGTTTATCCATTAAATGATTGTTTTAACATTAGTGTTATGAAACATCACAATAGCTTAATTGATGTTATCCATAAACTAGATTTGGTCGAATTAAAACTATCTCTTGATAAATTCCTCAAAGTAATAATCATATCTGCGTTTGGAATATTTGAGATTTAGTTTTTTTGAAATTTATTCAATCTGGAAAATATGACACAAAGACAAACCCTTGAACAAATAAATATATGTATTATTTTACTCTATGCTGTTCATCACTTATAAGTACTTCTGTTCGATTTGCTTGACTTCCTGCTTGTTATACTCGAATTCCTATAGTAAGAGATGACAAATTATGATGTTTACAGAATAGTGTTTTTGGCGAATCTACTTCATATTTTTATATTATTTGAGTAGTTTATTAATAACTCCAGTTTACCTCATCCAATGCCTGACTTCCAGATTATTGCCAATATAGAGCATTTATAGGAATAAATCAACACTATTAAAATGTTTTTAGTAAATCTCCTTGACTTCATTAAACTTCATTCTGATGAAAGGCAATTTATTGGCATGAAATATACTCTTTTTCTAATCCACACGCTGGAGCAGTTTTACATATAGAAGTCTAAATGCTTTCTAATTATAGTTGATGGGGAGATGTTTGAAAGCCCAAAATGTTGTTTGAATTATAGCAGTATCAAGATTGTTTTCACTTTCTAATTTATGGCAGATTTAGTTTATAAGTTCATCAATACATCTTGGTATCTTGGAGTAGCCGACTCTGTGAAGTTATAACTAGGCAATAAGCTAATTTAAAATTGAATTACTAACAAGTTCAAAAAGCCTAATTTTATAGATTCTTCTTTCAATGGTTGATAGTCATAAACTAGAAAGTCTAGGAAATGTTTAAATTGTCTGAGGTATGCCCATTCAGATAAATGCAGTCCTTGATATTCATGGATGTACTTCTGAGCATCAATGGAGTTATTTTTGGGAGAGAGGATTAGAGGATCTTGTAATCTGTTTCCCGTAGGACATCGATACAGTGATAAAATATTTGACTTTTCAGACCTTATTTCTGTAAAAATAAGAAATTTATTGAATGTACGATATCGTAAGGTTCCACTTTTATTTGCTACAAAATAATTCTTTATTCCTCTTCGATATGTGTTTTCATTAGGTTTCTCTGTTATTCAGATGCTAGAAACTCTCGCAGCTTAGAGTACAACCCATATCTTAGCTGTTGTTCATATCCTTTCAATCCCTCCATTTTTTTGAGTATGCTATACACGCGTAATCTGGATCTTAGTACTTTTTGATTGAAACAGAGTGGATAGGAGTTGAGGAATTAAAGAACTGCAGTGGTACCAAACTTGAGGAATTCCTATTCGCGTTTTGATAAGATATCCTCTGCCTCAGTGTGCTTAATACAAGACTTTATATCTCTGTGCATTTCGAAGCTTTTCATGACTTCTGGCTTGAAGAATATATCGACGTAGAGTTTCCCTTTTTTCATGAGTTGGCTCATTCTCGCTCCGTTTTGATCTAAATTATAATTAATAGAGTTGAAAGAACAACATTGAGAGACTAAATATCCATATCATTAGTTTGATTTATAATTCACATGCAAACTAAATCGGTCTTCTCCTACAATTTCTACCATATTTATAACTTCTTATTTAATTAATTTACTTTATGGATGTTGGAAGAACGCATTGATAACTATCTCATCCTTGATCGATTTTAAAAAATCCAACTCCTTGAAAAAACATCAAGGTATAGAAAGTATCTCTTAAAAGATGTCTATACGGGACAGAGGATTTAAATAAAATCACAAAGTAATCGATAAACAAAACCCAATGTCTTGCACGAGGCTGGATTCCTTCAAGAACTGCAAGGCTATCCTGGATTTCCACTAATGATTTGGTAAATTGTTTTTAAGTTAGGAGTGGAAACTATATGGAAAATGAAAATGCTCTTTTCACTGAAAGATTAGGCTCGAATCTTTCTGAGTTGATGAATGCGCAGGTGTAAAATGTGTTTAGTCTTCATACAGTTTGTCAGATAGGTATACAGATAGTCAAAATGTTGGAAATCATGCATTAGAAAAATACAGTCATGGATTAAATAGTTCCAGAAAACTTTAGGCTTTCGCCAAATAAAGTTGATCAGATCGTTGCTGGGAGTATGCTACACTGCAAGAGATATCGCTCTGCGAAAAATCTCCAACTTTACAAGTAGAAAAAAATAGAAAAGTTAGACTTTTTCAATCCTTTCTTATCACATGGTAAATTATCACTTCGCTCTGCCTGCAGAAGAGACGATTTTTAGTCTTTATTTTATATGCTTGTCTATATGAAAAAAGGCAGCCTCCCTTGGTCAAAACTCATCACCAAAAACTCTACTGAATTCCAAACCAAAGTATTGGAGATGCATAAAAATCTGGTTTTCGAAAAATCAAACGATATCTTAAGGAGCCTTTTATAAGGATTGCCTGAATAATTCTACCAAATTTTTTAACATATTTATCATTTAAACTTCTAGGAGAGACCGAACTATTGTTTTGTTAGAAGGAAACTTTAAAAAGTTATCTGCAAGATATCCAAAAAATCAGAACCCATACTAGACTGGATCAAAACTCTATCATCAAAAGAGTTAAAGCTCATGAACTCGTAGGATTTGAAGTTTACAACAGCAAGATACGTAGAAATGTAAAAAAAATACTTCTTACCCTTTTCTCGTAAAGTCTTGATTGATTATTTGGTGGGGACTGATGAAGAGCAAGGTAGAAATATAGATGAAAGAGTGGATGAACAACGCTATGTAGCCAAAAAGGAGAAGGATAAGTGCCAAATAATGTGAGCTTAGATTGATACTTGACATTTTGACTATATTTAACTTATTCATAACCTATATGTTAAGCAAAAAACAATAGTTTTTCGATTGAATATATCTTTAATTGTATTTGTGAACATTAAATTTATATAATTAATGACATAAAATATCCTAAAATTCTAAACGAATTTTTTCATCTCCTTTAAAAAAGAGAATATCAACAACTATTACTAAGTACTCGCAAAGGTAAACATCACTTTTAAATAGGAACTCGGAAAAGGAGCTTTTGGTGTTGTTTATAAGGGAAAACTCAAAGGCACATAAGGGCCTTGGAGAGCAATCAAGAAAATGAGGAGAGCACAAATCAGAGATCCTAATATGCTTGCTAATTAGATCTCAGTCTCGGTTTCGTTGGATAGCCCTAATATTGTGAAGATATATGAAGTTTATGAGTTTAACTAAGCAGTCTATATTGTATCAGAGTAAGTCTTGAATTATTTAGTTTGTGTGAGGGAGGAGAACTCTTTGATAGGCTCAGTAAAGTTGGAAGTTTGAGCGAGAAAGATACGAGAGTGATCTTCACTCAGATGTTGGAGGCTATTAATTATCTCCATTTAAGTAAAATAGCCCATAGAGATTTAAAACCCTAAAATTTTCTTTTATTAAAAAAAGATTCACTAAATTTGAAACTCATCGATTTTGGGCTGGCTGTGAGATGGGATTAAAATTTAAATGCAGAGCTTAAGAAAAGAGGGGACAAAAAAATAGTTGGAACAGTATTTATTAAACTACATAGTCTTATTATGTTGCCCCAGAAGTTCTTAATTTTGACTATGATCAGAGATGTGATATTTGGAGTCTGGGAGTTATTCTTTATATTTTATTGAGTGCCGCTCCTCCCTTTGATGGATAAACTGATAAATAGATTCTTTAATCTGTTAAGTCTATGAAATATAACCTGGAGAGTAATAAACATGTAACTTAGTTCCCGAGCTCGAAAATGTTAGTAAATAAGCTAAGGATCTAATCTCAAGAATGCTAGTTCCGGCTGACAAGAGAATCAGTATATAGGAAATATTTGAGCATCCCTGGATGAAGATCGAAGTTCCAACAACTAATCTTAAAGCAAATTTTAAGAAAATGCATGAGTATAGTCAATTCTCTAAGGTATCTGAATGATTACTCAGCTAAAAAAGCTTACTGCCACTTTTGTGACTTCTCAAATGTCCTAAAAGGAGGCCAACTTTTCAGAAAAATTGATGTAAACCATGATGGGTTTATAACAATAGATGAGTTGAAGTCAGCTTTATCAGACTCTAGTGGAAATATTGAAAATAAGGAGTTGAAAGACTTAATTGATAATATAGATATAGATAAAAACGGAAAAATCAATTACTCTTAATTCCTAGCATCTTCTCTATAAAAAGATTAGCTCTTTAAGCCTTAAAATTTAAAGAAGATGTTTAAACTAATGGATAAGGATGGAAACGGATTAATTGATAAAAATGAGCTCAAGGTTTTGTTGAATGACAACTCTATTGATAACATCAATAGTAAAAGTTTGGATGAGATTTTTGAGCTGTGTGATAAAGATAAAAATGGGCTAATTGATTCTGAGTAGTTCAGAGCAGCGATTTTGATGTGACTGAAGAGTTAAATTAGCATATTTTATAAAATAATTAAAATATTTATAATTGCCACTGACTTAACTTAGATGAAACTTCTAATATTCCCTTTTTTATACCAAAAAGTAAAAATTCAAAGAATTGAAGAAGAACTTATTATAGATCAATATAAAAATCAATCATATGAATGTGTTGCGGCTTTAGGAGAGATCTTAACTGAAATAAAAGATTACACGATATAATAAGTCCAGAACAGGTGCAAAACTTAAAGACAAGCCATCATGAAAGCCATAAACCAATACGGCATCTAAAGTACAGAATATTGAAAATCTGTATAAAGAGGCTTGTGATTTCCACTCAACCCTAAAAGTGTCATAAAAAAAGGGTATATACAGACTGAAACAAACAAGACCAGACGGCATACACACCAAGCGATGAAACCATGTACATAAATGAGATCAAGTACCTTTTTGGAATAGTTTTTGTAGTCCTAGGTTATTTTATAATTACTTTATAGGCTCGAGCAGCGATAAGAGCAAAGTCACTGTAGTCATGGATCAACAAAACGAACAATCCAATTAGCCACTGATTAGTCAAGTAGCTAAAAGCGATCAAAAATACTGAAAGACCGTGGTGTAGAGCATATTCAAAGAAATTTCCTTCTGCTCTGATGAAAATATGGCCGAAAAATCTAGCAAAATGCTTTCCAAACTGAGCTATATAAAAGATCTTCATTTCCAATGTTACATCTAATACTTTTGCACCTTGTTATTTGAGTATAAAAGGACTTCCTTTTCCGCCCAACCAAGTTGGCATAAATCTAGTTTCACAAAGAATTTTATAACACCACACAGAAGTTATGAGATAGTAGATAATTGAATAGCCCCACTTGACCAGCGTATAGACTCTTTTTTTTCGTGATTCAGGTTAAATATATCTTTCTTCCGTAATGTAGTGTTTTTAGCAGATGGGATCAAAATATTTATGAATGTCAAGATCGCAAATCTACATTCAAGAAGTTTTACTGTGAACAAGAAAGCGAAAGGAAGTCCATAGAGTAGCATTTATGTAAGGTTGCCTTAGCGTATCCCTTAAAATTCTGGATGCGTTTGAAAAATGTATATCTTATTGAAGAGTAGTGCTGCTACGGTGAGGATGATAATAAAGCCAATTTTCCATATGAATTCGTATTTCTTAATATTGTTAAAATAATTCAAAAATAAAGATCCATGTCAGGATCTATTCGAGTGGAATGGGTACCTTTTTGGATGAGCTAGTTGGCTGCTCGACTTTTAGTTGAGCTTGTGGGTTATTCATTTCCTATTCCATTTTTTAACTTAGTTTTTTTAAATAAGAATATTTAATTATTTGAAACTTAATTTAGTAACGTTCAAAAGGTCTCAATTTTATACAAAGATCTGATTCAGATAGCCTCACCCCTAAATCAATAAAATACAGCTATTTTTAAAATTCTGAACTTAAAAAAGATTCTTAATAGATATTTAAAAACATAGATTTAGTGATAAATATTCCAATGCATTTATATAACTTAAATGCAGAATTACAAAACAAAAGAGGTTTATTTTATAGTTAGACTGATTTTCTCTCAGCAAAACCTTTTTAACCTAGAAACATAGATCTCAGAAATTCTTTTCTGTATACTCAAAAATAGTTTATTAAATCTAAAAAAGGATGAGGTCGAATAAGATTTTTATGGACAGCATTTATCGAAAAAATGTTTTAGTCCTGCAAAAATAATGCTTGATTTGAAGTCTGAATTGAGTTCTTTTGCTTTTAAAGCGATGTTTATTTTATCTTAAGCTATCAAACTGATCAAACCTCCTGCACTCTAACCATGCTATGTCCTCTAAGTTATTACGATTTTACATCTCAAAAATAATCTCTTATGAGTTATCAATTTCTGAAACCATAGTTTCTAAGCCCAGTAATTAGGATCCTGCATAAACGCTTAAGATATTGGCTTCATAAGGTTATTCGATGACTTCTTCTTTGATTGAACTTAGGCCTATAGATTATTTGATGTTCTTTGTGAGGATCTTGTTGATGAGCATCTAAGATTAAGATCTCATCTGGTGAATTCGGTTTCGTCTTCCTTTTGTCTTGATTTGTTTGTTTGCAAGATGAGAATACTGAGCTAAATGTAAGCGAGGAGCTCTTTTTCCAACTATTCTTGTGCCTACAAACTTAATAGTTTTCCTAAAAAAATCCCAAATCATATTTCACAATAAATATCAAGTTTTGTGATAAAAAAAGTATTGAGTTTGTAATAATTTTGAATTAGTAAGATTCTCAGATAGAAATTTTTTATTAATCTAAATGAAAACCAGGTATTTAATCTATCAAAATATTTGAGACTATTAGGACTTATAAATATTTTTGTAAGAAAAAAAAGAACTAAAAACAGAAAGTTGATTTTAAAAAAATAAAGTCTAAGTGTAATAATAAGTTTTCTCTAAGTAAAATTTTCACCAAAAGAAAGGTTTCAGAAAATATTTTTGATAGTTTCAGTTACAGTGCAGGAGTTTTAGATAAAGATCAGGTGATAATGTTCCCAGAAACGAATTAGATAGTCTACTCTCTAAAAGAATCTACTGGCCTTGAAAGGAAGATTAGAGGCTTTTGACAGCATTTATTAGGATGTTCGAGACAAAATTTTTTGTTGCATTTCTAACACTTTAGAAGTGAGAGATATTGGTAATGCTTGCAGGTATGACATGCACTTTTATCATATTTTTGGCCAGGATCTATCCATTCAATGCCTTTTATCTAATACTTCTTCCCAATAACTTTTTTCACGGATTCCAGTTCATTTTGTGAAAGATTTGTGTATTAATCTTTAACCTATATCGAAAAAAATTTACAATTTTTTGATCGATTGTTTCTTTCCCAAGGTTTTTGTAAACCAGCCACTCAAAACTAAACACTGGAAGTTTGGCACCTTTTTCAGTTTTCATTTTAGAAATTGCTTTTTTAATGATAGGAAAGCTGCTCGAATTCGCAACGTTCACAGCCTCACCTACATTGTAGCCTTGTGAAAAGCCTGCATGATAGGCATTAAAAAGAGTAACAAGAAATTATTTGGGTCTTTGGTAAGCTTTGTACACTTGAATTCCATTTTACAGGAGCTCAAGTGGGTCAACCATGAAATTGATACTATTTAACAACTATCTTTTTCCATATCTTTTTAGAATATATCTATCGAACTTATGTTTGTCAGATTCAGGAACTATATACCAAGTTTTCGTTGCACCTTGGTGATTGTAGTTGATAGAGTTCAACCATAGGTCTTCAACATGCCAACAGAATGAGGAGAAAAGCATTCCAATGTAGACCCATGGGATCGTAATTCCACTTATTTTTTATTGACTGTTTTCACAAATTTTTAAAGCTGATCCAGGAGCTTTGTATAGATTATTAAGATTGAAATAATTTTTCGCATATTGAAAATTTTAATCTTAAGCCTTAGAGTTTTGGTGGGTTGGAAAACCAGAACCATATTTGTTGGCAGGCAAATCTGCAGCATATTAGATGCTAACTTTAACTTTTTCAGGCCTTTACTTGCCGTCTCTCATTTTACCATTCAAGATATTCCAATATTCATATTAAATTTGGGTTTATTTGTTAAGTCCAATTCGTGGATACTTGAATTTGTATTCGTTTTAGAAATTCTTGGCAAATGTGGTGAAATCATTGATTGTATACTCTTCTTCTTTTTCTAAAAAGGCCTGAATGATGAATAAACAAGAATATAATCAAGTTTTCTATTTTAGAAAACTTTTGAGAAAAAATCTTACTTAACCTAGTTTCAGCCTATGAACTTTCTGAATGCGTGTCTTAATGCCCTTCTCAGAGTATTTAAAGCTAAAAGGCGATTTCCATTAAGGACAGACTTTTAATTTTATTGCTCCATATTTTTGATGTTTTTCCTGAAGCATAGCAATTAGTTCGGTCGGATCTGAATTCATGTCTTCCAAGGTGAGGTTTACTTCAGGTATTTGTTGAATTTTTTCATAGGGGTTGGTTTCTTTGTTTGATTTACTTTTTGGACTTTGAAGTGAATTATTCACTGATGAAAACACATTCTATTATTCATGGGAATCCACCTCTAACTCGAGAATAACATTAGATTATTCATTTTCTCCTTAGCAGGAAACTTTCTTTCTGTATTTACTCATGATGCCGATGAGAATTATAAAAGATTATGAATAAACTTTTTGTATGTAATATATAATAGATTCAACATTTATTCAAACTCTGCGGATTGTTTCATAAACCTTTCAATTGGTCTTTAACCAGGCTCTCAAGTTTGTTTTACAGCTCTCTAAATGAGTTAATTGAGTTTCTTTGCAGAGTGAAAAAAGTGAATAAAATTAGAAAGTGACTTTTGAATGAGCAAATAGACTTCGACTCAACACTTCTTGAACGGTAGTTATAAATTCTTGTTTATTTTGATAATTCTATTTTACTAATCATAGGACATCACTTCAAATTTTACACTGAAATTTAAAATTAGAGTCCAAATCGACTGTGAGTGGAATCCGACATCTCAAAAATACAATTATACAGCATAACATGACAAAAATTTTAGTTATAGAGTTTAAGAGTATTATCATGTTTATTATTTAAAAAAGCAATCATAGAAACAAAGTTTAGTGAAATAATTTGACTTCATTTTATAAGTCCAAGTATGTTTCAAGATTGTTTATTAGTATTTATTGAGTTTGAACTCTTTAGTTTATAAAAAGTGAAACTAAATCATTTTAAGCAAATACTTAGAAGCTATCATATAGAGGAAGAAACAACATGTGAAACATTAAGTTTTAGCTAATTTGTAGATGGCTTTCATAAAAAATAATAAAATTCATAGTAGATAAAGTCTAAAATGAAATTTTTTCCAAGAAGAAAAAAAAACTTTGTATGACAAAACTATTAAATAAGTTCAGAATTAACAAAAACAAGAAATGATTCACTTTTCGAGTCTTAAAAAAAAAGTAAAGCGAGAAATAAGGACAAAAATGAAGCGAGTTTCAGAATCAAATAGAAATCAACTTCTGAAAGACAACAGGTCAACTCTTTAAAATAACTTTAGAAGAAATCAGAATTTTCAACTGAACTTAATGTCTTTGTGCATTAAATGATGTAATTAAAAATAGTTTTCGTTTTAGTTTTGAAGCAAGATTTAATCCAAATGTAAACACAGATAACTACAACCCTAAGCAAGATATCTAAGAAAATAAAGTGATTAGTCTTGAAAAGCAGCTAAATAAGTTATAAACCATATTCAATCTTTTTAGCTCTTTTCTTCTTAGGATTCCTACGCCTCAGGAACTTTGTCGTGAAGTTCTAACCAATTGGTAAATACTTTTTATGCGAACTCATGGGTGAGTATTTTGGATTATAAATAGCCCCGATATTTAATTATACGTGATTCTTCTTATTAGTTCAGCTCCACTCGCAGGTTCTGTTCCTTTTTAGTATTGTAAGCTGTAAAAGTCATTCTTTTTAAATACAGACCTTCACCAGGAGCAAGATAAACTTCATATTTCTCTTTTCCAAAAGCTTTTTCGATTATTTCTTTTCCTTCTAACTCCTCGTAGAAAATTTTAATCAACAGTCCTATCATTTTACGTATTTGATGATAAATGAAACTCTGTCCAATGAGAGTGAACCTCAAAAAACTGATTTTATTTTATTTTCTCTCTTCTTCACTTTGATAGTGCTATGCAAGGCATTTTTCTATTACTTCTTCCTATACTTTTTCGACTGACATACCCATTATGTATCTATCACAACGAGGATCATTAGTTTTATATCCCTTAGTAAAGTTGTGGAAGCTATGAGTTCCCAAGTATAGTTGAACTAATTCGTTAAGTTTACTTATTATCTCTTCTACCTACAATTAGTTCAATATTTTTCCTTATGCAAAATCTTTCTTAGAAAGGAAGAGTTTCAAAGGGCAGATATAGTTATAGACTCGTGAGCATGCATCATGACGCATGTCGAAACCTTTGCCTACTTTTTTTATCGCAAATATCCTGATATCTAAGGGCAATTGAGCATTAATATCTTTTGCTGCCTTATCAAAATCAATGGTCTTCTGTTACCTATCAACTATATATCTGGTGTCGAATTCCAAGCTGGCTGAAATACCGTTACAGAGTGCATGCACCTTCTTGTCAGTTCTGCCGGCACGAGACCATTTGATCCTTCTTAGGTTCTACATGTTAGTTTTCAACACAAAGCCTTCATCGCAAAGAACTTTGTGTATGATATTTTAGACGGTGTTTTCGGTATCTCGTTGATACTGCAGACCTAAAAATTTCTATCCATTATAGCCGAAGAAAATGCCGACTTTAACTTTCAAACTTTTTCCTGATTCCATTGTGTAATACTATAAAATTTCTTTTACAATTTCAACAGTTATAAAACAATTCTTTGAAGATAAAAATATTTCACTTGAACATCTTTTTCGGACATGAAATAAAAATAGTAGTAAAAGGCAATAAGTTGTGCAGGTAATAAGATATGTAAAATTCTTGCACCTAAATTTTCTAATATTTTAGTAAACTTAGTT
>Ga0194117_10003557_pt1 | contig 15589 bp, 14 predicted proteins | sample TA2MahsurfametaG_FD_160579 | JGI IMG/M metagenome (GOLD analysis project Ga0194117, IMG submission 160579) | Freshwater microbial communities from Lake Tanganyika, Tanzania - TA2015009 Mahale N1 surface | ecosystem: Environmental > Aquatic > Freshwater > Lake | place: Tanzania: Lake Tanganyika...
ACCACCTAAAATGCTAATTCGTGCATCAACTCGACTAAACGATCGACGTTTTTGCGATGTTCCTCCGCTAACTCAGCAAGGTGCTTTGACGTCAAGTTAATAAAGGGAAAGTTTGACATAATTAAAGGGTGCTGTAATTCAAATACTTTTGGTCAAAAAAAAAGAGATAAAGGTTAAGGAAGTTTTTTCAATTAAACATAGATTAGACGACCGTTTTGAATATCAAGCAAAACTTGATACCGACTAAAAAAATCATACCCAATGATTCCCCGAATTCCATTCAACCTCAAAGTCCTTTGCAACATTTCCGGCAAATTACCAAATTTAATCGCAAGTGAATTTGCATCGAAAACAACGGGGACTTCAAAGCAATCGGTCTCAAATTGACCAACACCTGGATAAAAGTCAACCTCCGTTCCAATACTTGCGTAATCCTTGGTAATGTCATTGGTTACATAAGAAAGTCTAGCCCCTGTATCCAAAAAAAACTTAAGCACTTGGCTATGAGCGGACATTTGCAGAATTGGAATACCCATAAAATTCGAGATTTCAACTTGCTTTCCCGTAAATGCCATATCGTCCTTACTAAACGTTACGACCTCATTAGCATAGTCGAACAAAATTTTGTATTCCAACAGAACATCAGCCCCCAGCAGCGTGGTAATCTCCGTCCCAATTAATTCGGAAAAATTCGAAATAGTTAATCCCATATAATTCACAACGCATCCATAACTATCCCCACAAAAGCGAATTTGGTCTGTTCGATGAATGGTCGAAGGCGCGCCCGTATCAATTAGTATCCAGTTTTCTCCCTCCGTTATTATCGGATGCCCATTAAAAAAATCAATTTGGAACTGTTTCATATTTTCTGATAAAGTTTATAGGTTGAACCTGTTATATTAAACTCAGGAAAGGTCTTTAAGGTGTCCATAAATCCATTTTCATTCAATAATTTGTCCAAAGCGCTCAATTCCCAGTACCGAATTTTAAATTCATCGGTGTAATTAAACTCTTGGTTATTCAAAACACCGCTACATTGTTCCCGATAGGTATAAACATCTTTTTCGGGATTTCGAATTAAATCAACCTTCCTTTTGAAGGTTCGTGATTCCATGTTTATAAACGATTCCTGTGCAAAAAAAACAGAGTCAGGTAGATCAAAAAAGAAATATCCTTTGGGATTAACGTGCTTGCAGATATTTTGAATATTGGTGGAGAGTTCCTCTTCGGTAACTGAATAAGATAACACCGTAAATAAGGCAATTGCCAAATCTGCATGCCCATTGTTAAATTCCGATATAGTGCAGTGATGTAAATCGAATCCATCATTTGTCCCATTCAATTTCTCTCTAAATTCATCAATCATTTCAATGCTTTTCTCTACAGCAATAACTTTGTAACCTTGATTGGACAAAGGAATGGAAAGCCTACCGCTCCCCGCTCCATAATCAATAATCGTCCCTGTCGGTAAAATTTGATTTATCTGTTTCAGAGTCTCAATAGTCAGGTCGTTATATAATTTATCAAAGGTTTGTTGATAAACAAAATCATGATAGGTTCCCGAAGCATCATGCGCGTGTAAAAAATTAAAGGTCATCTTTGGCTTTTTCATTAATTATGGCACTATTTATTTTATCAAAATAAACAACTTCGACAAAACTGGATGTAAAACCATTGTGGTCAATGGATAGCTGGATTTCACCTTTATCTGTTTTCCAAACAGTGTAAAATTTGCAATTATCCAATCTAACCTCATGCATTTTCATATTGTCATCTAAAGGTAACTGGAAAGACTCGACATCAAATAATTCTAATTCATCATTAGGGTTACCATATTTCTCGGTCAACATTTGCTTCAAATCCGAATAGTTTGAAAAAAGCCTTGACCAGGTCTCTTGTTTGGGGAAAATCAAGCCTATTTTATGAACAAGGTCCATTTTATTGAGGGTGGTAACACCAACGTGGCAGTTCTTATATCCAGCAAAATCCCCTTTGAGCATGGCAGTACCATTTTCGGTCCCTAAATACTGAAAACCGTTTTGCTTCATTTTAGCAACATATTCGTTTAGCGTACCGTCTATTGGAACACCCTTGAATGACATATGCTCCGACGTCTGAGCAAATGTTGAAATTGATATATTTACTACTAGGAATAATAAAAATAAGGCTCTCATGATGAAAAGGATTAGTTTTTAAAACAAAATACTGTGATCGTCAATATTGTACGATAACGTATTGTAAATAGGCGCTCGGCTTTGCAGGCACTTATTTGCTGTTATTTTTTCATTAAGTGATCTTAAATGCATTTTTCAATAGACTACCATTTGGAAAGTTAGAGCTACCAATGAAATTTGATTTAAACAATGGATAGGTTTCGCCAGATGTTCCTCGTATCTCAAATGTAAAGGGTGTATTGACCAATGACAAATTCGCAAAAAGATATATTTTATTACACTTTGAGTCTACTTTAAAAACTACTTCTTCAAAATCTTGAGGCGTTACATCTTTGGGATCTTTTTCATTATAGTTTTCGTTATAATAAACCATAAGATAATTTTTACTATAGTATTCAAATATAGATGCAGATGTGTTTAAAGGGGTTCCAATAGCGATAAATGGACGCTTATCGATTTTAACTTTTTTATTTAGTAAATGAAAAATACCTAATTCTAATAATATCACGGGTAATTGTTTTTCTCCAATTTTCCAAGCTGCATTCGTACTCCAAAAATATCTAATAGATTTTGTTATTTGATTTATTGTAATTTCCGCATCTTTAATTGGTATTCCAGCCATAATGAGGTCAAAATAAATTGCATTATTATCAAAAAGAATTTCTGAAATACTACTTTTCGAGTTCGAATTTGAAAAACACTCTTTTATCGGATTCCCGTAAGTGCCGCCATTTGATTCCAGGAAATACTTTTCTAAAGTATCGCTATAAGGAGGTGCTTCGTAAACAATCAAATACTTAACTTCTTTTTCATTTTTTAGATCTACAAATTTTGAAATCAATTCTTCATGTTTTATATGGATTTTTTCCCAATTTTCATGAACTTTTTTGTAAAATTCATCAAAGTCTACTTTTTTTTCAGAGATTGATTGGACTTGTGAAATATTTTTTTTTATTTTTTCCAATTTCGATAATATCTTTTTTTTTTAGGATTTGGACATGCTTCATATTGTTGGTTTATTGTATAAAGTTTTTGATTAAGTTGAATAAGTGTATCATTATCCATATAATTTAATATTTTCGATAAGCATTGTTTCGCATTATCAGAGATATCTTGACTATCAGTCAATTTAAATAATCCAGTGTATAAATAATTAATAACGGATTTTCGAATTAACATGGGATCAGTGAAAACATCTTTTAAGTTACAGTAAGAAAACTTATAAAGAAGATCTTTGACATAAGTGATATTTTTTACTTTTTTAGAATCTTGATCAAATTCTAATAGCTTATTATAAAAATCTTGAGAGTCTTGTTTCGTTTTCATATTTTTTTATTTACCACAAATGTAAGTGCCCTTTTTTCTGGACAGGTTTAAATGTTAAGTTAAGGTTGATTTTGTTATTTCCATTCGGTTGGTATTCGGTTCTACAGTGCTTCATGGGATCTTCGTTCGTTGTATTCTTCGATCAATTCTTCAGTTAAAGCTAGGACTTCTCGGATATCAGTGAATAGGTAGGCGTCAAGAATGGCCTCATTGTACACTCAGTTGAATCTTGCGATATATCCGTTCTACATGAGCCTGCCGAGTTGAATAAATTGAATCTCGATTTCATGTTCCTTGCACCACCAATCAAATTCTTATTATTGACTGCTTTTTGCCACATGGTGGCAGGACCCAGCCTATTTGTTGTGAAAACAAGTCCCTCAAAAACTGGTTATCCATCGCCAAATCGGTGTGCACCCTTTTGAGGCGCGTATGCACATCTTCCAGGGATTAAAGTTTCTATACATCGGAAACATCCAAGCCTCGAAATAGGGCCTTACAATTAGTTAAGGTGGCAAGTTCAATAACCATTTCACGGTTTAACCCGGTAGCTACGCCTGATTCATGCTTTTGCAGGGCTTAAACAACCTGTAATAAGGTAATCCGTGATTTTTTCATGTTAGTTTAAAATTAAAGGAATTGGTCTATTTATAACATATCTTTTATTAATGACTTAATTTTTTTCTTTCTATCATTGTAAAAGCGGACATATTTGGTTAAACTCATGTTGTCGTAAAAGTCATTTTCAGCCGATGCCTCAATAAAATTAAAACTAAAATATCCTTCATGAGTACGGAAGCCGTTTAAATTGTTCCAATCTTCTGCCTCAATTCGTTCGGTAACCCAAACATAAATATTCTTATCCGATTTGTTTCTATTTGGTCCTTGTGGAATTAATTGAATGTTTGAAATTTTATTGAATGTTTGATGAATAAAATTAACCACTTCTGGATCAATACGTAAATTCAATAAATTTTCTCTATTTGAACACTTGCTTTGTGGTTGAATATGATCTAGTTCATAATTTACAGTGGTTAACAAACCAGGATAAATTAAGTGTAACAACGGCCTACAAATAGGATCACCATATTCTGTATTTAATATTTTATCGATTTTAAAATCATTGATATCAAAATTTTCATTAGGTGGTAATTTATTATTATGAACTAATAAATCGAAATTGGTATTGACATTATATTGAATACCACTTTGAATTGACTTAATTCTCCTTAATTTACTATCACCGTGCTCTCCACCGAAATACCCTGAAAACTCTAATCGCAAAAAATACTTTAAAATTTGCGTTTTGTCTTCAGTGCTAAATTCGTAATTCGGGTTAATTGTTTTCATTTTAAAAAAATGAAAGGCTACAGGAATAGTGGAATTTAAAGAGCTAAGGCTCCTTGACAATCCTAACTTTTTAATAGTATCAAAAGTAGTTACAAGTGCAAGTTTGATATTCTCCCAACTATTGATTATTATTGTACAGTTATCTCGATTAAATGAATCAATATTAAAAAGAACATTATTTGTAACAAAGTACAAGCATGCTCTTAAAAAAAAATTAGGTTTAATTTTTTGAGTAAATAACTCGCAATATCTACCTTCAAGATCTGCAAAATCAGCCTTTAGGTTAATATTACCATCAGGAGGAATAAACCGAGTAAGTAACGCAAATAACTTACTATCTGGTTTCATTGGAGAACCACTATTAATCCTTATAAAAAACTCATCAGCTTTTTCTAAACTATTATTAATAACTGGGCTAAGCTCAAAAAAATTTAAATAATCGTGGTTAGATAATTGACTATAAAATTCACGAAAAACCGAACCAACATTAATTATTTGTTGAACTGTAAGTTCAACGCCACGTGCGGTAAAAAAATGATCAATACACGAATTGATAATTGTAACAGTACCTAGATTACCATTTCTTTCTTGATTTAACAAAAAGTCATAGAAATCGCTAACCTTAATCCAATATTCAGTTGGTGGCGTATCATTTTGTTGAATATTTCTCCTACTTACTTCAGTATTATTAAGTATTTTAAAATAACTTGCGTTATGATTTATAACATTTTCATCGTTGTAAATTTCTGTAAAAGGGTTGAAATAAAGAAACTTAGGAGTTCTATTAGTACCTAAATTAAATCCTTTAATTCCAATAAGAATAGAAGTTAATCTTTGCTGGCCATCACAAATAGCCGTGGTTTGAAAACCATAATTGCCTTCATTGAACCTATCATCATTTGAGTAAATTGGCGTAAAATTTCGAAATCGACTAGTAAACCGTGTTAAACCTACAGGTGAATTTTGACCGACTTGCCAAGTAAAAAAAATTGGCAAAGGATATTTTCTATAAATTGAGTCCCAAAATTTTTCAATTTTTTCACGTCTCCATTCAAAATCCCTTTGGAATTCCGGAATACCGTAAATTCTCAAATTTTGATCAAATTGTCTAATACTAGTAGGCATAAGATAGGAATTATAAACCTAATTAAAACTAAAAATGATAGGGGTTAGGGAAACTAACATGAATATCATACTTAAACTTGATTTTAATATAAAAATACCAATTTCATCGCTAAATATATATTGTATAATCTAAAAAAACAAAATTAGTAAGAATAAATAAATTACTATGCAATGATTTTTAAATTCTATTGAAAAAGACTTCATTCAATAGCTCTGAGGTTAATTAACCCATTTTTGCAGCGTTATCAGGATTAAATTTACGAAAATAAACTCCAGATAACCAAAGCTAACCAGTAATTGACATATTAGGTCGAAATTTCACCATTCTCAACTGAATACTCATAAGTCCTGAGTTTGCGAATTCCAGCTATACCGTGTAAAGCCAACGTAGTCTTTTTATCCAACCCGTCATTCAAAGTATCATCAAAATATATGCCCAAGGATCTTTCTTCCAAGTCTAATGTGATCTCAAAATCCCTTACTTTATCCACAGGGTCTGAATTCCATACTATTAACTCCTGCTGTGATGTGCTTAAACCTACACCCAATAAAGCAGAAATATCTGCTACTAACCATATATCATTTGATGAATAGGTGTATGGAACTTCTTTGGGGATTTTTTCGTCGTTCTTATCTGATTTTTTCATAGGTAATTTTTTTTATGGTAATTGAACAATAATAAGATAAATATAGATTATTAAGTCAAAGGAAAGTTAAGCGTTAATCGTTGGATTCTTAAGGTCTATAAAGTCCCAAAGATTAGGTAGGTAGGTAATTGTTTTATACGGTAATTCTTGAAGTGCTCTAAAATAAGATTCTCCTTCATCTTCTAAGCAAAAGGGTATTAAATGAATCGTTGCGCTATGATCTGCCTTCAGCTCATCCAAAACCATGGCTAATTTCCTGACTTGCTCTCTTACACTATTCATTTGAAACCAATGATAACCTCTAGTAAAATTTTCCCAATAAAGTAGGTTGCGATAATTATTATCTAAATTTATTTTGGTCTTTTTCGAAACTACGATATAATGGTTATCCCTAATTAGTTCAGGATTTTCTCCAAGAGGTTCAAATAAAAACTGAGTTTTGGGGCTAGTAAATTCTTCTTTTATCGCATAAGATGCCAATTCATTGACGGTTGCCTCTGAAACATATCCTTTACAATATCGATCAATTTTTTTTTGAAATGGAGGATATGACCAACCACAAGTCCATTTTAAGTTAATATCCATAACCTTTTTATCAAAAAAACAAATAGAATCTAAAGCGTTGTTGTGGACTTTACCGTAAAGCCAATGATAACTTGGTTCAAATCCACGAATCCAAAGCTTAGGATGTTTCATGTTTATGTTTTGAAAAATTGCATTTATGATCCCATCTGGGCGCTCCAAAACGCCCGTTTGTACGGTACATAAGACAGTAGGGGCATATTTGCCATTCTGACTAAGAAGTATGTAGGAAGCTAAACCTTCTGCAGTACAAAAATAAAAAGTGACTGTCCTACCAACTGATTTTCGAAACAATTTGTATACGATAGCATACTGTTTTAGACCAAGTGCATTTGAAAAATTATTTTTGTAACGAGAATAATCTTCTTGCGTAAAAAAATAGGTATTGGAAAGATGGCTCTGATAGTCTTGATGTAACTCAAAATATTCTGTTTCGTCAAATTGTTCAACAACATATTTTTCTTGAACAACAATATCATTACAGTATTGAAAAGCCTTGTCATACCAATCCATTACCTTTTTCTGTTCAATAAAAAGATTGACATTGATAAAAACATCACAGATATGACTAAATCTAATTATTGGCTGAATATCATAACCTCCGCCAATTGAAAAGAAAGACTTTTCGAACAAATCGCTAGTTATCCTCATGTTTTGGATCTTAGGAGTCGGATGCCTGCCCCAGTTCTTTGAACATCCGGGTTAAGGTGGGGTTTCCCCTGGTTAACTTTTTGATCGACATTTCATCCACTTGCTTGTAGGCATCGCCCAAGAAACCTTCAGAGTCAAGCAGTTTCTCCTTGACGTCATTAAGCTTCAGTATAATTTTGTCAATTTCACTGATGGCCGCATTAAACTTTACTTTGGCCTTGTCGCTTAACCCTGAAATTTTGTCCTTGTACTTTCCAAGTTTATTCTCAAAATCTGTAATATCAAGTTCTTGCGCTTTCATTTTTGCAATTTCGTTTTTGTATTGGGCAGCGTTCATTGCGGCATTCCGTAGAATTGTTATCATAGGTATAAAAAATTGTGGCCTAATAACATACATTTTGGGATAATTCTTCCATGAAACGTCCACAATTCCGCCATTGTAAAAGTCGTTATCCGGCTCCAATGTCGTAACCAAAACGGCATACTCACATTTTTTTTGTTCGCGGTCTGTATGGAGTTTTTGAAAAAAACTTTCGTTTTTTTTGGGTTTTTGGGCATTGTCGGTCTCATTTTTCATTTCAAACATGATTGAAATGATCTCTGTTCCTTCAGAATTTATTTCACGATAGATAAAATCGCCTTGGCTCCCTTCTGACTTGTCTGTGTCTTTTGAAAACGATACCAAGTTAGCAGGGAGTGCTCCTATTGACATAAGTGTGTCAATTTCAAGTTGACAGTGATTCTCTAAAGATTCTCCAATCAGTTTGACATTGAGTTTTGCCTTAAGGTCCTTGTGGCGATCAATTTCTTCTTTCATGGCCCTTAACTGTGCTTCGTTACTTCGTTCTATCTCACTAATGCGTAATGCGTGATTACTCTTAAGTGTTTCAAGTTCATTGTAATTGAGCACGGCGGTGCTTGCCAGTTGGCTAGCCAGGCGTTCTTTTTCGGCAGTGATTAGGGTGGTTGCTTCGGAGACCGCCAGTGCCTTTTCGGTTACAAAACCCTTGATTCTTGCTTGCAGTTCGGTCAGCTCCTGATTTTTTTGACTTAATTGAATTAAGTAATCATTTTTTATGCTTTCGCTGGTTAGCTGGATTGCAGTTTCTTTCTCGGCATTCAATAGCTGAACTCTTTGTGCAATTTCTTGATCGAATTCATGACTCCTTACCTGACGCTGAATTTCTGCATATTTAACATCGTCAATGTTAAAGGATTCATTACAATTTGGGCATTGGATTTGATTCATAGTTTTGGGGTTGAGATTGTAAACAATTATGTGGAAGTTTTTAGTTTATCTCTGAAAATCGGTAGGTTTTATTGGAAAAATAACCCTTCGGGATTTAAATAAGCATCGATACGTCCTAAGAACGAGGAGGTACTAATGAACCTCAATGCGGCGGAAAGAATTCTGAGTTTTTCTCTTTCTGAGATAGTCTCCTTGTTTTGGATTCGCTTTTCGATGGTAGCTATATCGATACCGTGCATTACCGAATAATAGTCGGACAGCATGTCCAGTATCAACCAAGGACCGGCTTCATAAAAATCATAGCCTTGGTAAATTTTACGTCGATCATTGTCGCTAGTCTTCTCAAGGGCAAGCAATTCCTTGCCAACCCTTTGACAATTTTTTGCAAAAAGGGCCTTGGCTTCTTGAATCGAATGAACTTCATCGATATCCCCATCCAACAGGGCCAATAGATTAGCGATTCCTTCTTCTCGGTATCGAAGAGTATAGTAGGTAAGGCCATTGAGTGGGTTTTCAGAACCAGCGAAAGCAGATGCAATTAAGATCTGCTTGTAATCCAAAGCATGAATGATTTCGTGCTCCCATAGGTTTAAGGTCCTTTGGGGATTTTGCTCTGACTGAAGAAGCTTGTTGGCATACTTGTAAAGAAGAGGGGTATGGACAGCAAATGAGTAAAAACCGCATTCGGGTTCGCTCCTGTTGTAATCAAAGCTTGCGGTTGCATCTGAGCCAAGCATACCTGTATAGTCAATACCCACGGCCATTTGCTTGACATACTTGTCATCCCATAGAGATTTCAGCCTCATGAAGGCCATTTGAAATTGTTCTTCCGTGAAGGATTCAATTCGCCGGGCTAACTCGATGTTCTGTGGGTGCAGGTAGGAAAGGCCATACTCTTCGGAGTTCAGATAGCCTGGAATCCAAGAAATCCAATCTTCTTCGAAACACGAATCATCATCCAAGGGATCAGGGCTCAGGTAGGCTTTTACTGGTAAAGGCTCGGCTATGCCAGCGGTCAACGGCCCTGCCGGGCTGAAGGGTTGAGTGGATGGTTTCATGCCACAAACCTAGTACAAATTTTTAAATAAACAACCTAAGTGCTAAAATATTTTACTATAGTAGTATAGTTTGATCTATTGAAGTGCTATTTTATGTCTCAAGTGAGTCAAAAACCCCTTTTTAAGACAGTAGGACGAGTTTTCCACCACGGATGTACCCCAATTCAAGCCAAAACCTATACAGCGCTTGGCAGGTCGCTGTACCCTCGCTAGTTTACTCTTCGCGATAAGAAACGAGTTCAAACTCACTATCCTTTTCATTTAGATAGGAAATGAGGCTGCTGATTGCACTTTTAAAGGAGTTTTCACTTGGAAACCCAAGGCGTGAATAGGTTACCACAATTTTGCGTGTTTGAGCATGTTTAAGCAAGGATTCTATAATGTCCCGGGTGACATTCTTCAAAAAGTCATCTTCACTTATTCCTTTACTGGGGTTAAATAGGGGAATTAGGGTGATTTCGGGCCCTTTTTGATTCTGGCCTTTGGTTGTTCCGGTTTCGTACCGTTGATTTACCGTTTTCAATAATTTAGGAGCCATTAACTTGTAGCCTGCCTCTTCAAGCTTACGGTTCGCCTCGCTTCCTGGCTCTTCAATCGAGAATAGGATTTGGTGGTATTCTGGTTGGGTTTTCATGGTGAATCGTGGTTTTTAAAGTTTAAAATAAAAGAAAGGAAGGGCGTAAAAGATTCAATTTCTATATATCTTTGGTCAAAAATACGTTCACTTAAGTAAAATAAATCCGAAAGCCGCCTAAAAATGCTATTATTATTATTAGATATAGGGCCAATGACCCTAAAAAGTAACTTCAGTGGCTTGGACCTAATTGACCAAGAAACATTGGACTATCTAAAGAACCCTAAGAACGGCAATAAGCGTGGTTCCAATTTGTCGTCGATTTTCAATGAAAATTCGATGTCTGAAGGTGTTAAAGCCATTTTATCTCAGTTCGAAGCCATAGAAAAGGAATTGGATACCAAGAAGGAATGGGTCAATTTTACCAAAGAAATGAGGCTTACCGATTTGTTCGAGATTATTTATGGAATTCCCGAACAGAGTAACCCACTAGTAGATGAAATAGAACGCCCTGTTAAATTTCTTAAGTCGAGCCTTCGAAGAAAAATTGAGAAATCACCTATAGAAAAGGATGAAAATTCGGAACAGGTTATTCGAGGGAATGTAATAGATAATAAATATGTAATTCGTGATAAGGATATCCTTATTAATACCAAGGGAGCCCCCAAAGTCTCCCAAGCCGAAAATCCTGAAATCGATAAGTACGCCTATGTTCCGAGCCATCAATTCATCTTATTAAGGCCACGAGCATTTCTAATAGACTCAGAAAATCCAATTTCTATAGATATCGCTTTGCGCTTGGTTCGTTTCTCGTTACAAATCCTGCTCATGAAGGAATACAATGAGGCCAAAGATTTTGAAAAAAAGAATAACCAAACGAGCAAAGACTCTCTTACCGTTCGTATTCCTGCCCTAAAACTAAAAGATCTTGAGTCTATCAATTTGAAAATCCCTTTTGATTCGCTGCATGCAGATCAGCTGAAAGCGATTTTGCAGATGCACGATCTCCTTGAGGATTTATACGTAAGACTATTTGATTTAGAAACAAAAATCGGAGGTAATATCATCAATTTTAAACAGTCTAAGAATTTTTTACCATATCGAAAAAAAATGAGCCGATATCTAACCAAGTCGAGATTCAAAGAGGCATTGGAGTGTGTCACCAAGCTATACTATACCAAAAAGAAAGAGGAGTATGCCAATACCCAATTGGCTGATCCTTTTTTGGAGGCATTGGCCAAAGGTGGCTTTCAAGTGGGAGAATTAGCCAAATACTACTTTGCTGATGATCCGGTTGCTGAAAACATTACCATCACTACCCTGGATTATGAGGATGCAATTGCCGAAACAAAAAAACGATTAAGCCAACCTGGCAGGGTGGTCATTGCTGAAGCTGCTTTTAAATTTGAAAACCTGTTTATTAGAGCGGATATTGTCGTAAAGGAAAATGACACCCTTCATTTATATGAAGTGAAGGCAAAATCGGCAAGTGATGAAAACGAAGACACCGACACGTTTCTATCGAAGAAAGGAGACAAAGTCAAAAGTGAATGGGTGCCCTATATATATGATTTAGCGTTTCAAAAGTATGTAATGGCGCATTGTGCGTTTAGTCGAAAATACAAGATAAAAGCACATCTAACAATGGCTAATAAGGATGCTGCTGCGAGCATCGATGGTTTGAACCAAAATTTTAAGATCACAAAAAAGGACGATGGTGGGTACAAGGTTGTAGTTCCAAATGGGCTTACAAGAAACCAATTGGGAACTAAGATTCTCAAAAATATCAATCTGGATGAGGTAATTGAAAAGGTATGGAGGGACTTTGCTGTACCTACCGATATTGCTGATCATATGTCGTTTGTTGACTTTGTGGAATATGCATCGGGCATATATTCTCGCAATGAACAGGTGTATACGGGCATCGGAAAAAAGTGTAAAACTTGTCAATACATCAACAAAAAGGATGATAATGGCCTGAAAAGTGGATTTCATGAGTGCTGGAAGAACCATACCCGCTACTCCGATGAATTGTTAGCCAAACCCTTGGTCACGGAATTATGGGGAGGCAAGGCTGGGAACCAATCTTTAACCCAAAAGTTGATTGATAAAGGCATTTACTTGCTTGAAAAAACAAAAAAAGAAAATTTCGCTACCAGCGGTTCTCCAAAGCCTGAACCTGGTTTGACACCTTTGGACAGAAGGATGATACAGGTAGAAAAGGTAATCAACAATGACCTTGCAAGTTATTTTGACAAGGAAGGACTGGTTGATGCAATGAAATCATGGTCCTATCCCCTGCATTTTATTGATTTTGAAACCAGCATGGTGGCCCTGCCTTTTCATCAAGGCTTAAAACCATACCAAGGCATTGCATTTCAGTTTTCGCACCATGTGATGCACCAAGATGGAAGGGTGGAGCACAAAGGGCAATTTTTGGCAACCGATCCTGGCGTATATCCAAATTATGAATTTATCCGTGCGCTTAAACTCGAACTCGAAACCGATAAGGGAACTATTTTCAGGTATCACAACCACGAAAACAGCTACCTGAATATGATAGCTAAACAGCTGAAAAACAACCCGGATGCACCGGAAGATGCAGCCGACTTAATTGCATTTATCCGGAATATTACGCAGTGGAAAGAGAACGGAGAGGATGTATGCGGACCTCGAAATATGGTGGATTTGTACGATTTGGTTTTGCGCTATTACTACTCGCCATACGCCAAAGGCAGTAATTCGTTGAAGCAAATTTTGCCGGCCATTATTAAAGACAGCACTTTCCTCAGAAACAAGTATGGCACAACCGGAATGTACGGCAAAGAACTGGCTATCCAAAGTCTGAATTTTGATGACCACGTCTGGATTGACTCAGGCAAGAACGACGACCCGTACAAGACATTACCTCCGGTTTTTGAAGAATATGACCGAAATACTTTGGATGAGTTAATTAAAGATTTTGACGAGGTAGGCGATGGTGGCGCAGCACTAACCGCCTACAACTATTTGCAATTTGCAGAGGTGCCAGAACAACAGCGCACTCACATTGCAAATGCCCTCTTGCGCTATTGCGAGTTAGATACCCTCGCCATGGTAATGATTGTGGAAGGGTGGAGGAATTGGGAATTTTAAATGAATGCGCCTATTATTTAATAAAAAAATTGTATTTTCACTGATTACATAAAACAATTCAAATATGGAGTTAAACCTAAGCAGTATTATATTAGGCAGCCAGGAATGGGCGATAAATAATCTAGATGTTGTAACTTTTAATAATGGCGATCTAATTCCACAAGCGCAGTCTGATGAGGATTGGGATAGAATGTCTACGGATTTTCAGCCAGCATGGTGTTTTCACCCAGTTTTATATGATAAGAACCCATTAGTTGGGAAATTATACAATTATGCTGCTATTTCTGACCCTAGGGGTTTATGCCCAGATGGGTGGAGATTACCTACATATAAGGATTGGAATACCCTTTTAACTTCTCTAGGAAGCAGAGCTGTTATGAAGTTACAGGATCAATCAAATTATAATGCAATTCAACCAAGTGGATTTAGAGCATTAAATTCAGGCGCTAGGTTACATAGATTCGATAAATGGGATTTTCATGGTGATTATGACGGGGATGATATTCACTCTGTATTCTGGATGCTTTACGAATCTGATTTGGAATTAGACACTGTTATGTTGTTTAAGGAATATTTACTTACAGAATATAGCTTAAATGCATTTGAAAGTGAATTTCAGGTGTCAGGTAAAGAGGGCTGTGGTTTTTCAGTTAGATTAATAAAGATTTAAATATCCATTGCATCCCTCGCTTCCAAGGCGAAGTCCAAGGACCCCAAACTATGACTTTAACTAATACCTTTATTATTAGATATAATAATTTACCAGAAGTAAATAGATACTATTATTCTCATGGAAGAAAGAAAGAATGGTACTTAAGGAAGGAAAATCTTATTCAATATTTGAAATCTGGTGATAATGAAATAGATTTCTTATGGCATTCAGTAGTTTTCAACCTTTTCTCAAAAACATTGTATTCCTATTCGCCTGAAAATTATAAATATTGTAATGATTTCATACATTGGAAATATGGGCATCATAATGTTTTATATAAAGTTTATTTCGGAAAATTTAAAAATTTCATAGATGATAATTGCTCAACGGTACCTCAAGAATTGCGTGAGATATTCTATAATTACTCCAAAAATAAGGTTGATGCTTATTGCAAGTACTTTCTTGGTTTAATTGGCTTATTTGCTGATGAGTGTTGTGAAATTAATTGTATCAATTTGATAAATAAAGCAAAGGAAAGTGCTTTTTTTAAAGAAGAGTTTTCAGATTTAGAGAATGATTTGTCTAATATTTTTCTTAGAAATCTGTATTATCAAATATTGCAGTAACAACAATGATAAACTTTGTATTTAACAAATTATTGCAAATGCCATTTAATACTGAAGGTGACATTTCAGTATTAAATGAATTTAATTCTGTAATTAAAATTCAATCAGTTTTGTTTTATCCAAGTTCCGGAGCTGACATCAATGATCTTTTCTATGTAAATAGTAAAAGAATAGAAGAAATTAATGAATGTAGTCCAAATATTTTCGTACATACTGACTTTATGTTCCGAAGAGATTATGGATTGCCGACATTCGATCAATTATTAGAGTATCCTAATTTCTATATATCCAAGTTCAAATATTTAAATGATGACAAGTCCATAAACATATATAAACTAAGGCGCCCAAATTCCAATGAAATAAAATGGCTTATTTTTTTTCGTGGGTATTATAATGAAGATATTATTAAAGAATTAATAATTAATAAAATAAAGATAAAA
>Ga0194117_10003564_pt1 | contig 15570 bp, 13 predicted proteins | sample TA2MahsurfametaG_FD_160579 | JGI IMG/M metagenome (GOLD analysis project Ga0194117, IMG submission 160579) | Freshwater microbial communities from Lake Tanganyika, Tanzania - TA2015009 Mahale N1 surface | ecosystem: Environmental > Aquatic > Freshwater > Lake | place: Tanzania: Lake Tanganyika...
CCCTTGTAGTTCGCCCAGTTGTCGGGCAACGCGATCAAGTTGACATTCGCCTCGGCGTTCGCCGCATCGAGAAGTTCTTGACTCGGGCAACCGTCGCTTGCCGCTTCTGCCGCCGCGGTCGTTTCTTCGGTGACCGCTTCATCGGCGTCATCGTCGCTTCCACCACATGCACCGAGCACGAGCGCGCCCGCCATCGCCAACGCGGCAAAACCGCGCAGTCGATATTTGTGGTCAGACAATGACCCTTCGTTGATTGTTCGTTTGTTCTTCATTCGGATCCCCCTTAGTTGGCCGATTTTTTATGAACGCACCGAGGCGAGCCTAGGTGCGAGCCGAAATTTAACCAAATCTGATTACCGCTTGGTTACGCCGAATCACACCCCGTCTGAACACCTGACCAACAATCGGGGCTTACTGCCCCGCTCGGCGCGAGTCACTGAACGGCGAGGCTGGCGCGAAACTCGGCGTCGGCGATCAATTCTTTGATATGTCCAGGCGGTTCGCTCAGCCGTTCGAGCGTGACCCCATGAATCACCCCTGTGAATCTGTAGATATGCGGATAATCGCCGACCGCCGCACCGCTATCGAGCCCGACATCGAATGTCTCGCCGCTGATCGAAAACACCACGGGCACCGATCGCTCGATGCGCACATGGCCCACGGCTTGCCCGTCGATTTTCATCACGGTGTCGCCCCCCGCGCCGAATCCGCCGTCGTATGCGTGCTCGACGACAATTTCGTGCCGCCCCTTGGTCAACTTGCCGCGCGAGACGGCAACCGAGTGCTCGTGACCAAACCAGTTGTAGTGATAACGAGGCCTGCCGTCGTTACCTATATATAAGGACCATCCGGCCATGTTGCCGCCTTGTGCAGCGATCACGCCTTCGCAACCGTCGATTGGCACCGTGATCTCGGCGGCGATTCGAAACGAACAATTCTTGAGATTCACCACCGAGCGCTCAGGCATGCGAAAGTGCACGGTCGTGTAGGTCATCTTTGTCAGATCACCAAGGGCGTCGGGCACGGCGAACTTCGGTCCGAAACCTTGAATCGGCTCCTTGATCGGATACACGCTGTTCCTGCGCGCCTCGTCATCGAAAAGTTTCTGCAGTTCCCGAAGTTTTTCGGGTTGCTCGCCCGACAGGTCGCGACCCTGCGAAAAGTCGTCGCGAATGTCGTACAACTCCCACTTCTCTTGCGGCCCGTCGAACGGCACCGAATCGAATCGTTTCCATGGCACGCGGCCGTGAAAACACGACGCGATCCATCCGTCGTGGTAGATGGCGCGGTTGCCGAACATCTCGAAATACTGCGTGTGGTGGTTCTCGCGCGCGTTCGCCGAGGTCATCGTCGGCAACATCGACTCGCCGTCAATCGGCATTTGCGCAAGACCATTCACCGCGGCGGGCGCCTCGATGTGGGCTGCATCCAAGATCGTCGGGAAAATATCCGTCACATGATGAAAGTTTGTTCGCAGCGCCCCCTTGTCGGTGATCCGCTTCGGCCATTGCATCGCCATCGCGTTGCGCGTGCCGCCGAAGTGCGAGGCGACTTGTTTCATCCATTGAAACGGCGAATCAAGCGCCCACGCCCAGGCGATGTTGTAGTGGTTCTCGCACCGCGCGGTGCCGAAGTCTGCCATGTGCGTCAACAACCATTCGGGGTCTTCAGGCAATCCGTTCTGAAACGATGGCGCGCTCCACGCTCCGTTTATCGTGCCCTCGCCCGATGCACCGTTGTCGCCCGTGATGTAGATGAACAACGTGTTTTCGGTGGCCTGCATTTCGTCGAGTGCGCCGAGCAGTCGCCCGACCTGTTCGTCGGTGTGCGCCATGAACCCCGCGAACACCTCCATCAGTCGCGCGGCGACCGGCTTGTACTTGTCGGGATACTCGGCCCACGACGGAATCTCCGGCGGTCGCGGCGTAAGCGTCGTGCTCGCGGGTATCACGCCCAACTCGAGTTGGCGCCGAAAAATTCGCTCGCGCAGGTCGTCCCAGCCGTCGTCGAATTGGCCCTTGAATCGCTCGATATACGACGGCCAAACATGATGCGGACAATGCATCGCGCCCGTGGCCAGATACGCGAAAAATGGTCGGTGCGGGTTGGTGCCGCGCTGCAGTCGAATCCAGTCGATCGCCCGCTCGGTGATGTCTTCGCTCATGTGGTAGTCGTCGCGATTTTCATAGGGCATCACGGGCGTCGTTTGATCGAACATCGGCGGCTCGTATTGGCTGGCTTCGGCGCTCAAGATGCCGTAGAAGCGTTCGAATCCGAGTCCGGTCGGCCACCGATCAAACGGTCCCGAGAGTGTTTGCTCGTGCACGGGGGTGACATGCCACTTGCCGAATGCGCCCGTCGAATAGCCGTATTGACGCAATATCTCGACGAATGTCGCCGCTTCTTTGGGGATAATGCAGTCGTATCCCGGAAACGCGCTCGCCCCCTCGGGAATGTTTCCCATGTGCACGGCGTGGTGGTTGCGACCGGTCAACATCGCGGCGCGGGTCGGCGAACACAATGCCGTGGTGTGAAATTGGTTGAACCGCAAACCGTTGGCCGCGACGCGATCGAGCGCTGGTGTGGGCACCGGCCCGCCGAAAGTGCCGCAGGTGCCAAAGCCGACGTCATCCAACAGCACCAACACGATGTTCGGTGCATCTGGGTTCGGCAGCGGAATTTCTGGCCGCGCCGGCATCGACTGGTCGATCAATCGCGATGTCGTGCCGGCAAACGGCGCGGTGGCGAAAGGCAGGCTCGGGCCGCTGGGTTGCATCACTCCGAAATTACCCCTGCATGCCCGCGTGGTCGAAGCATCGGCGAAACACCTCGACCTGCGCCTCGTCGCCGTGCACGACGATGTCGGCTTTCGACCACATCAGTTTCGCCGCCAAAATCGCGGTGAGCGTCGAACGCGACATCGCGACTTCAACCGTCGCACCAGCGCCGTTAGATGGCACGGCGACACAATTTCGCAATTGCAGGCCGGTAGTTTCGCCGTCGATGTCGAAGCGCACATGCACTTCGACCCCTTCGGCTCGCGACGGGTCGAGCAGCACGCGCAAAGTGTGAATCAACTCTGTCGCACTCGCGTGGGCGACCGCTCGCGAGCCGAATGAATGTTTCATGAATCGATCCATCGGCGACTGACCGTCGAGGTGTCGGGCTCTGGTGATCGCCCAGTTGCGAATGTTGGCCGCCGGGGTGCGTTCGGCGATCAGACGAAGCCCGTGTGCCAAGAGTTCTTTGTCGACTGTGGTTGCTTGTGGCGAGCGCGCCAACCAAGTCGCCAGTTCGACGCCCCATCTCAGGTCGTCGGCGTCGAGTGCGGCTCGCGCCTGGCGCGAAACTTCCGCTCGTCCACCGAACCCGGCGATCAGTCGCTCGAATCGCCTATCTGGTTGCAACGGAAACAATTTTGACTCGTCGCCGTCGAACCAGCCGCGCAGCCCGGCATAGATCTGTCGAACATGATGTTCAGACACGCCGTAGCGTTCGCTGGTGAAGTTGTCTTGGTCGAAGAACGACGGCAGGGTCACGCCCGCGGCGACCTCGTCCATTGTCCAGCCCTTGTTGATTGCCCGCACGGTTTGATCCCACAAGAACTGGATCGAGTCGCGATATCGTTGCGCGACTTCCCGAACCCGGTCGCGTCCAGAGATTGGCGGGCCGTGCGTGGCGATCAGGTGTTCTGGCGACCACGAGACAATGTTGTCGATTCCGGCCAACAATTCCCGCGGGTCGCGGTATTCCTCGCCGCGAATCGCGAAGATGTTGAAAAGCACGGGCCACACGCTGTTGTGCACGCAAACTTTTTTCGATTCGAAAAAGAAATTCACCGAGTCGTCGCTGTCGCTTGGCGAGTGGCGAACCTTGACTTTCGCACCGGCGATCGTGATCTCCCCTTCATCCGGCAATTCGTGCGTGACGGGCAAAAACCCCGGGGTCGCCGGCGCGTGAGCGGGATTGCGATACGAAAAACCCAGGCCCACATTCACCAGGCCGTCGGCGCCGTCGGCGGGCATGGTGATCGCGAACTGTTCGACCAAACCCCGGCCATATGCGGGGGCGATTTCGCCCGCTGTTCGCGACTTGTTCGCGGCGATGCGCCGGTGTCCGTAAATCGGCAGGGGTTCAACGTGGTTTTTTTCGTCGAGCACGGCTTGGGTGCCCTCGACATAGTGAAAGTGGGTATAGACCACGGCCGCTATCGGGCGCTTGGTTCGCGACCTCAACTCTTGCAGCGCGAGCGCCATCTCTTGGGTCGACTCGCCCGTGTCAAAGGCGATTATTCCGTCCGGTGCGTCGATGAATGTCTGGTTCGACAGGCCGTTGCCGACATAACACCAGACCGCCGGACAAACCTCATAAAAACCTTTGCGAAGCACATCGCTTTGGGCGAGGTGATCGCGATGAACCCGAGCGCCGTTCGGCGCCACGACGGTCTGTCGGTCGTTCGGCTCAAAACTTCGGGCGGTCATGGTGCGCCGACTTGCTTCCTATAGATACGTGTCAGACCCTTACTTTATCCCCAGCCACTTGCCGAGTTTCATTCGCCGCAGGTTTCAGCCCTTGGTCGAGCCGAGGGTCAAACCCGAGACGAACTGCCTGCGCAAAACGAAAAACACGACCAGAGTCGGCAGCGCCGCGATGATCGCTCCGGCGGCGAGCAGGTTGTAATCGGTCACGTACTCTCCGGTCAACCTCCCCAACGCTGATGTGATGGGTCGTTTACGATCGGTCGACATCAGCACCAGCGCCCAGAAGAAGTCGTTGTAAATCCACGTGGTCATCAGCACCGCCAGCGACGCTAGCGGCGGACGCAAAAGCGGCAACATCACACTGCGATAGTGACGAAACACCGAGGCTCCGTCAACCAACGCCGACTCGGAGATCTCTTTCGGAATCGTCTTCATGTAGCTCGAAAGCACGAACGTGGCGAACCCCATTTAAAACGCCACGTGGATGAGCACCACGCCCCAAGTCGAGTTAGAAGCCGAACCCGGACTTTACTGGCTCCTCAGTACTGACGGACTAATCCAGTGAATCGGCTACATCCACTAGAGCTTCGCGATATCTCCGCCTAGAGCGATTCCTTCTAACTCACAGATTTTTCGCGCGATCTTCTGAGTGATGACCAGATCCTCTAAGCCGGCAGCGATTGGATCCTCTTGCTGTTTCCCGGTATGTACTAATTCTGCGAAGGCAGCAATCTCAATCTCGAAATTAGGCTGATATGACATAAAGGTCTGCTCGACATGGTCCAGGCCATTTCGCTGGGTATGAATGTATTTGGTCGGTACTCGCAAGATATAGGGGCTGGAGAAGATGATGTGGTGGCCCTCTCTCTCATTGATCCAACGGATCTCTTCCTGGTACTTTGGGTAATCCTCGAGATAGAACCAACGGATTGTGACTCGCACTCCATCTGAGGTACGGCCTAGGATAATAAATGATTCGCTACGGCTTTTCTTTGGCCAGCGCTCGACATAATCAATTTCCTCGATATGGACATTTAGTGCTCGTAATACCGAGAGTTGGTGGACTATTGAGCCCATCATGGTGTCATGATATTCGGGACCAAAGGCCTTGGAAGCGTCAACGCCTAATGCATCAACCATTGCCTTTTTATTTGAGCTTTCGATCTTCGAGAGCAATTCTTTTGATAGCGGAAATGTTTCGACGTGTGCATCGGTTGTGGCTACTTGGCTATCGCCACTAGGGTGAAAAACGACTACATCAACACTTCTTGGACGACCTTTGATTCGCTCTTGGGCCTTGTAGATAGCCGGATCGAAAGTTTTCATATATCCAAGCATCAATTTACGGCCAGACTTCTTTCTGGAAGTCTCTATCAACGTCATCTCCTCCTGAGAATACGCGAGCGGTTTCTCACAAAAGACATCTAAACCTGCGTCTAGGGCCTGGGCAGCGACCTCGGAATGTGCTCCGGAATTCAAGATGAATGCAGCGTCGATTTCGCCGGACTCGTACATTGCTATTGTCGAATCAAATACCTTGCTGATAGCAAAACGCCTAGCTAGAGCATCTGCGGCCACTCGATTTAGATCTGTGATTGCACGCAAATCGAAGAGATCAATTCGTCGTCGCAAGATTGGTAGATGAACAGATGATGCGATTAAGCCAGCACCAACGACACCAATGCGTATTGGTTTAGGCACCAAAACCTCTGACTTGATTCCTATAAGTCATGTGGCATCGAGAATAGGAGCATTACCCTCTTCCATTTCGAGTTTTTCCCAATTAGAATATAATTTAAGAAACGTTCAGGAGGGGGCGCAAAATGAAAACCAAAGTTGGAATCGCATTGATTACTGCATCTCTGATGGTCGCGGGCTGCTCGAGTCCCGGATCAGATAGCAAAAATAGCGCAAATACCGCAGAAACAATCAATCAACCCGTCACTATTGAAGAAGTGGCGGCCTTAGGTGATATCACACTTGATGTATGGGCTGATGCAGGCGAAGAAAATACAATGAAAATTCTTATACCTAAGTATGAGGCTATGTATCCAAATGTAAAGGTTAATCTCACAATAAAAGGTTTTGATGACCTCATGAGCACTGTAGTTCCCGCCTTAGCTGGAGAGGGAGCACCAGATGTGGCTCAAGGTAATCAAGGTTATGGGGTAGACGGTGCACTAGTTAAAGCAGGGCTAATCAGAAAACTTACTGATGTAGCTACAGCTTACAAATGGAGCAGTATCTATAACTCGGGCGACTTTGGTCAATTTACGTGGAGTGAGGACGGCTCCCAATATGGCTCAGGTGAATTATTTGGAATGAGTCCTGTAGCCGAATTTGTTGGTGTTTTCTACAATAAAAAGAAATTAGCTAAATTAGGTGTTTCTGTTCCAACAAGCTTTGATGAGTTTGTGGTCGCACTCGAAACAGCCAAAAAAGCAAAGGAAACCCCGATCGTTCTCGGTAACTCTGATAAATGGCCAGCTACACATGTCTTTGGATTAATCCAAGGCGCATTCACACCCTCATCTGAAACAAAAGATTTTATAACTGGCACGCCTGGATCTTCATTCGTGTCGGCAACAAATGAAACTGCATTAAACACTCTGCGTGACTGGATCAAGAAGGGTTACTTCACCGAGGGTTACGATGGAGTGAGCGCTGATGATGCCACTGCTAAGTTTGCGGCTGGCGAAGGTGTCTTTTACATGGGTGGTACATGGTTCGCTGGGACTATTGGTGAAGGACTGGGTGATGACGCTGGCTTCATTGCAAATCCAGCTGCCGGATCTGGTAAACGAGCTGGAACCGGATCTTATGGGCTTGGTTGGCATATAAGCAGCAAAACTGACGCGCTAAGCGCATCAGTTGCCTTCTTAGCGATGATTATGGATGCAGAGTTTGCCCAAGATCTGGCCTCCCTCAACCGTATTCCCTCTGCAAAATCTAATCTTAAATCAAGCAGTAGTTTGCTGAAAGATATGCAGGAAGCGGGATCGCGTATGTTTGCAGACTCAGGGCTGACTTTCTATCTCGACTGGGCGACTGACACAATGTATGACGTTTACACGTCAAAACTTCAGGAGTTTATGGCAGGCAGAATTGATGCCTCTGAAATGATGCAAGCAATTCAAGATAATTGGACTAAATTCCAAGAGTCAAGATCCAATTAGTAACCAAGAGGCGAGGCGCCACTTTTAAAAGAAGTGAGATGCTAACGAAGTCTCACAACGAAAAGAAGTGGCGCCCTCGCCGAATAGATTTACTACCCATTATTTTTGTATCCCCAGCTCTAATTTTCTTTGCGCTATTTGTTATTTATCCGATATTCCAAACTATTTGGTTATCTTTTTGGAAATGGGACCGAATTTCGCCTGGCATTTGGGTAGGTATTGAAAACTATAAAACAGTGCTCTCAAATCCAGAGATTTATTCGGCATTCTCGCACTCTTTTGTTTTTATTGTTTTCTATAGCGCGATTCCCATCTTTATTGGACTAATAATCACAACCTTATTGTTAAGAGTAAGAGTTCGCGGTGAAGGTTTCTTTCGTGCAATACTTTTTATACCACAAATAATTTCGACAGTTGTCGTGGCAATATCTTGGCGATGGATCTATGCTGCAGATGGACCAATTAATAACTTCTTAATTCTCTTGGGTGCTGAGAAAATCGCAACCGCCTGGCTAGGTAACTTTGACACAGCTCTTATTGCTGTCGGCCTAATTGGAACTTGGACAAATTATGGTCTAGCAATGATTCTATTTCTCTCTGGGGCACAACGAATATCTCAGGATTTGCTTGATGCAGATCGAATTGACGGTGCAAGTATGTGGCAAGAATTTCGATATATTCTTTTGCCCAGCATCAGGGGTGAAATCCTGATTGTCTTAATTGTAACCATGACCCTTGCATTACGAAATTTTGATATTGTCTGGAATGCAACGCAAGGCGGCCCAGGGAATGCTACGGCTGTTCCCAGTATTTTTATCTATAAGTCAGCCTTCGTCAATAGATATGTTGGAGAAGCTGCAGCAACCTCATTTATCTTAGCAATCGTAATTTTTTCGATTACAAGTGTGTTGCTACTAAGTCGAAGAGAATCCGATGATTAGTGCTCGCGACAAGTTAATAGCTCACACAGTTTTATTGGTTGGGGCTTTAGTCGCGCTATATCCCCTCTGGTCAATATTTAGTCTCTCTATCTCAGAGACAAAAAGCATCGAGAAATCTGAGCTTAAATTTCTTGGTATCTATTTTGGTAATTATGTCGAAGCGTGGAATCGGGGTGCTTTTAATCAAGCTTTATTATCTAGTTTATTTGTCACGATCTCCGTTGTTCTTGTAACTTTGCTTTGTTCAGTGCTGGCTGGGTATGCCCTTGCTTTAACGAAGGTACCTTTTTCTAGGACTATTTTATTATTGTTACTCTTCGGATTGGTCATGCCTTACGAAGGCATTGTAATTTCCCTCTACGAGATGATGGATGCGCTAAATATCCTAAATTCCTACTGGGCCTTGATTCTTCCGCAGATCGCTCTTTCAATTCCGTTCTCTGTATTTTGGCTAAGAACCTTTTTTACAACGGTTCCAAAAACAATCTTGGAATCAAGCACACTAGATGGGGCTAATAGGTGGCAAAGCTTGAGATACATTTTGATTCCTTTAGCAAAATCAGCCATCGGGACTCTGGCAACTTTGCTTTTTTTGTTTACTTGGAACGAATTCTTACTGGCCTTGGTGTTAGTCCCAAGTAACTCGTCTGCTCAAACAGTTCCCTTATCCCTGTCCTTCTTTGCGGGAAATAGAAGAAATAGTGAACCTCCAGTAACTGCCGCCGCTGCCGGAATGGTTGCCTTACCCATCTTGTTAGCCTACGTTTTTCTTCAGCGCAGATTGATTAGGGGCATCATTTCGGGAGCTATCAAAGAATAACCATCTGGGAAACACATAGACGTTTCATGGCAATACTTAAATCACGGCTTCCATTCTGCAGGCACCTCACCACGGAAACGTCCTTTACCCCTTACGGTGGCATACCTTACCTCCCAATACGATGCACCATGTCTCCGTTCGAAGCATCGAGTTAGTCAAGGAGAGTGGTGTGTGTGAGTATTACAACTCAAGCATAGGAGCAGGTTGGGGAGCCCTAGATTTCAGTTGGTCTGCCGTATTAATCGATCTAGTAGAGAAAGTGATCTAAGTGAGAGAACGTAAGCGTCTGGCAACCTCGAAGATTGGCTTAGTGCCGCTTAATTGGGAATTCACCGATGACCGCAAGGAAGAGGTTGTTGCCAAATTTGAAGAGTATGGATTTCTTGGTATCCAAATCTCTGAAAAACATGCCAACTCATCTGAATACCGCACCCTATTCAAAGCTCACTCGATAGCGCCAGCCGAACTCTATATAGCAATCAAATGCAACACCGAATCAATTTTGGGCAATTCTGACGAGGAGACCAAGCGTCAGATTGACGCCGCAAAAACTGGTGGCGTTGAAATGATTGTTTTTGCTGTTGACGGTGATGCGGTTCGTGATCAGGTAGCAGCAAATGCCCACCTGGGACCAGCTTTAACACCAAAAGCGCTTACTGAACTCGCGGAGCACATTAACAAGTGGACCGAGTACTCCAATTCACTTGGATTGCGCGCTTCCTTCCATCCGCATGCAGCAACCTATATTGAAACTCCAGAAGAGACTGCTGCTCTATTTGCTCATTTGGATGAACGCGTTGGTCTATGTCTTGATGTTGGACACTGGTTAGTAGGTGGGGGCGACCCGGTTACTGCAGTTAAGGAGTATGGACCGCGAATCACTCATTTACATGTAAAAGATGTCGACGAAAATGTTCTCGCGAAACTCAAAGCAGGCGCGTACGACGGTATGGAGACAGCGGTGGTCAAGCATAAACTCTTTACTCCTGCCGGAAGTGGAACGCTTGAGCTGGTCGGTTTTTTTACCGAGCTTCAACGAGTGGGATTCAAGGGCTGGCTGATGAGTGAACAGGATTCTGCATGGGAACCTTCCGAAGAGAAGTCCCTGGAGTCTTATCGCAATATCGAGAGCGCCCTAACCAACTAGAACTTTTGCTGAGCTCGTTTTTTCCGTATTGCGTCTGAGTTTTCGAAAACTAATACGGTTTGGCAATTAGAAGCCAGTTTTCGCGGACTTCGATTCTCGGCGTCGCCTCCATTGCGTATTGGGTTGCAAGGTCATTTGGTAGGAGTTTGTTATGCGTTGAATTGCTTTGAGCACGTTTTCCTGTTTTGGCACCCTGATGAGAGTAGTGTTTGCACTCGATACCAAAAGCGGAGGTCGGCGGTGGACATGGTAGGCGCAGCAAGTGAGCGACCCAACAGGAATGTCGGGTCTCCACGACCAACCTTTGACGCTCCAACCAAGATTGCGCGGGAGTCGGTCACACAGTTCCTCTGGGGCGACGAGCAGTCTGGTCTCGTCGCCGACTGGATCTACGCCTCCACCGCCCGTGTCCACATGCTCGTGTACGGTCTCGCCCGAGACGGTGCCTGCCGCCACTCCCCGAGCCATCGGACGATCTTCGGGGCCGACGTCTGCTACCTCGTACTTGAGGGCACACTCGCCCTCGCCAACCCGGAGACCGGCGAGGTTAAGGTGGCCAATCCTGGTGAACTGCTCTTCTTCCGTAAGGACACCTGGCATCACATCTTCTCCAAGGGCGAGACGCCCTTGCGTGTGCTGGAGTATTTTGCCCCTCCACCGTCGACGGGAACGTCGCGCGCCTACGCTGAGACGCGACCCTATCTCGAAGAAGCGTGCTACGAGAGGGCCGACGATGTCGGTGTGCTTCCCTCTCAAAATCGCCGCGACTCGCTTCGACTGATCAGACCGACCGACGCAGCCTGGCGGCTCGAGGGCGCGATGCTCGTCGGACTTCTCGTGTCCACAGAACACCTTCACGTTGCAGCACTGCGGCTTCGTCAATCGGAGACGAGCGATGTACGTCGACGCGGTGGCGATGCCGTCGTGTATGTCTCGGGCGGCACGCTCCACGTTCGCTCCACCTACGAAGGTTCGACCTATTGGTTCGAGCTGCACGAGGGAGACGCCGTCTATATCCCAATCAGGGCCGAGCAACAGTTCTTCAACTACGGCGGCGAACCTGTCGAGGCCGTGATCGGCGTGGCCCCTGACTGGTCCCCCAAGTGACCGTCACCCTCGCCATCGACGTAGGCGCGACGAATGCGCGCGTCGCGATCGTCGACACCATCCACGGACGAGTCGAGCCGAAAGCGACAATGCTGATCACCAGACGGACGTCCCATGAGTTGCTCGTTGAATGCCGCCGTCTGGCGGGCGAGGTGCTAGGAGACCTTCGGCCAGGGGTAGCGGGCGTCTCGGTGTGCGAGACAGTCACCGTCGACGGTGAGATCACCTCCCACGCCACGCTCGACTGGACTAAAGACGCCGTTGAGGCAGCGTTCGCCGACCTCGCGCCCGTCACGATTGAGTCTGACGTAGTCGCCGCAGGCTTAGCCGAGCACCACTTCGGAATCGCCCAGGGGCTCCCGAGTTTCCTCATGGTCAACGTTGGATCGGGTGTAAGTTCGTCGCTATTGCTAGACGGCAAGCCGTGGCGCGGCCAGCACGGAGCAGCGTTACTCATCGGCGAGGAGCCGATCGGTGCCGAGCGCCTCGGAAGCGGAAAAGCCATTGCCGCGAGAGCTGGATTACCGGATGGAGCGAGCGTTCTTCGAGCGGCGGAACAGGGCGACCAACAGTGCGCCGAGATCTGCGACTCGGGCGCGACAGCCGTGGGTCAGGCAATTGGCTTTGCCATCAACCTGCTCGACCCCGCCGCAGTGATCGTCTCAGGAGGAGTGGTCCGTCAGTCACGACGCTTCCGCGACGTGCTGGTCGACACCGCCCTCGCTGCGGTCGGGCGAGTCGAGGGCCGCTCTACGCCCATCCAATTCTCCAACCTCGGCGACGACTCCGCTCTCCTTGGCGTCGCGCTGAGCGCTCAACGGGCTGTAAACGCATGAGGAGCGACCAGCGAGTTAAGCACTTCACTATCGCACCAGTTTCCTCGTGTCGACCGCACGGTTCTTTTGATCGGCGGAACCCACACGCCGAGCGACGTGGTGGTGCTCGCCGACCACTCGAAATGGAATCTCAACGGCTTGTGCACGATCATGCCCCTCTCGGATGCCGCGATGGTGATCACCGATTCGTCACTGCGTCACGATGCGCGAAGCGTTTTGAAACGCGAATGTCGCAACCTGCAAATTGTCGACGCACAGATCAACTCGACAGATCTCGATGCAGAACCACACTCACCAAATTCGAGTCAGCGATAACTAATTTGAGATAAGGAATCGAGACAACATGTCGTCAGTGCAACTCACAAAGGCCACTCGCCAATTTGTGGGCATGAACCGTCCGGCCGTTGATGCCGTTGATTTGCACGTCAAAGACAGCGAGTTTCTCGTGCTTGTCGGGCCGTCGGGCTGCGGCAAGTCCACGATGTTGCGCATGATCGCGGGTCTCGAATCGGTCGACTCGGGTTCGATCAGCATCGGCGACCGTGATGTCACCGATCTCGCTCCCAAAGACCGCAATATCGCGATGGTGTTTCAAAACTATGCGTTGTATCCGCACATGACCGTGGCAGAAAACATCGGTTTCAACTTGAAAATCAACAAGGTCAACGACGCCGAGATCAAACAGCGTGTTGAAGAGACTGCGCGCATGCTCGATCTATCCGACCTGCTCGATCGCAAACCGGCCAAACTGTCCGGCGGTCAGCGCCAGCGTGTCGCTATGGGGCGTGCAATCGTGCGCAAACCTGAAGTGTTCTTGATGGACGAACCGCTCTCCAACCTCGACGCCAAACTGCGCGTGCAGACAAGAACCCAGGTCGCCGCACTGCAGCGCCAACTCGGTGTCACCACGGTTTATGTCACCCACGATCAGGTTGAGGCGATGACTATGGGTCAGCGCATCGCGGTGCAAAAAGATGGCGTCTTGCAGCAGGTCGCCACGCCGAGAGAGTTGTTCTCCAAACCCATGAATCTTTTCGTTGCCGGCTTCATCGGCTCGCCGGCGATGAACTTTATCGATTGTGTCGCGTCAAGCGGGTCAGTTTCTTTCGCTGGTCAGAGCGTCACGGTCACCGGTTCGCCGTCAAAAGTTGTCGTCGGCGTGCGACCCGAGGGGCTCGAAGTGTCGGGCGACGGCAATGATGGCGTCGTCGAGTTCGTCGAGGAACTCGGCAGCGATACATATTTGCATTGCGTGCTCGAGGCGACGAACAAGCAGCACATCGTCGTCCGCGCGCCTGGTCTCTCGAACATCGGGGCGGGTTCTAGAGTCTCGTTGCGCGCCAAACCCAGTTCACTTCACGCTTTCGACGCCTCGAGTGGCCTGCGCATCTCGGCCTAGAACCCCTAGTTCATCCCCAGCCACTTACCGAGTTTCATTCGCCGCCCACCGCGCGCACCGCGTGTGCTAGATCGTGCGACCTACGGTTTCAGTGACTCTCGCAATATTCAATACAACAGTCCTTCAACGCAATTGTTTACGATCCGCAAATCAACGCATACCCGCGTTGAATTCTCAACCATCGAGTCGTCTAACCATTGCTTTTAAACGCCTCGGCTATTTTTGTCGCCGCGCCCGAAAGTTCGGCCGGAATCACCCAGATCTTGGTCGCTTGACCGTTGGCAATCTCTTTGAGTTGCTGAATGTACTGATAAGCCAGCACCTGATCGTCGGCATCAGCATCGTGAATCGCCCTGAAAACTTTTTCGATCGCTTCTGACTGTCCTTGGGCACGCAACACCGCGGCTTGCGCATCACCTTCGGCTCGCAAAATCTCTGCTTGTCGCGCACCTTCGGCCGTCAGAATCTGGCTCTGCTTTTCGCCTTCGGCGGTCAAAATTGCAGCTCGCTTGTCTCGCTCGGCTCGCATTTGCTTTTCCATTGACTCTTGCACACTTGGCGGTGGATCAATCGCCTTGAGTTCGACACGGTTGACGCGCACGCCCCACTTTCCGGTCGCTTCGTCGAGAACGCCGCGCAAAATCGAATTGATCGAATCGCGCGAAGTCAAAACAGCCTCGAGGTCGAGACCACCAACGACATTTCGCAGCGTTGTGACAGTCAATTGCTCGATGCCTTGAATGAAGTCGACAATTTCGTAAGACGCCGACTTTGGGTCGGTCACTTGAAAATAAATAACCGTGTCGATCGAAACCACCAAGTTGTCTTCGGTGATCACCGGCTGCGGCGGAAACGAAACCACTCGCTCACGCATGTCGACGAGCGGCTTCAATCGATCAATGAATGGCACGATGATTGCAAGACCCGGGCCGAGCACCCGATTAAATCGCCCAAGTCGCTCGACAATGCCGGCGCGCGCTTGCGGCACGATGCGAATTGATCGCACCAACACGACGCCAAAAATCAGAACTAACAAACCCACAGCGAGGTACGAATACCACATGATCTATTTCTCCTCTAGTTTTGCCACAAGTGCTGTGGCGCCTTTAATTGCTAAAACAACAACGCTCTCGCCGTTTTCAATTAAGCCAGAGTCTGTACGTGCACTCCAGATTTCGCCGCTCAACTTAACTTGGCCACCGTTACGGTCAACAGTAGTTGTGACCACCGCACGGGCACCAATCAACGCATCAATATTTGTCGAGCCATTCTTGGGCTGCTTTTTCAAATGTCGCAACGCAATTGGTCGCAACGCGATCAACGAAAGAATTGCAAACACGCCGAATGTCACACCTTGCAAAGCCTCAGAGCCGCCAGCCACGTTCGCAACGCCAGCGGCAAGTGCCGCCAGAGCCAACGACGCAAAAAGCAAATTGGCGGTCATCAATTCTGCGATCAACAAAAGCCCTGCCACCGCGAACCAAATCCAAGGTGCCATCGCTATTTCACCACCAGCCACTTAGCAATTTTCATCACGCCTCCTCAGGTATTTATCAACCTAGTCGCCCCAAGTTCGCGCCAAATCTCTAGCGCGACCAGAGCAGAGGGTTCAACGGCGACGCAGCAAGCGAGCCTGTCGGCAACGACCCCAACCACCGCTCAT
>Ga0194117_10003565_pt1 | contig 15562 bp, 8 predicted proteins | sample TA2MahsurfametaG_FD_160579 | JGI IMG/M metagenome (GOLD analysis project Ga0194117, IMG submission 160579) | Freshwater microbial communities from Lake Tanganyika, Tanzania - TA2015009 Mahale N1 surface | ecosystem: Environmental > Aquatic > Freshwater > Lake | place: Tanzania: Lake Tanganyika...
TTAATAAACAATATATACCTTGGAAAGGAACTGGCCCAAATAGTTTTCCTGTAGGAACAGCAGCCGGTCACATTAGACCTCTTACAAATAATGATCCTGGTAATAATTTTCAAACTGGTTTTGGACTACCAAGACCAATTAAGCATTATAGAAAAGGTAGAGTAATACCCGCGCAACCAATTGAAGGTGTACCTAACACTATTGTAGAAAGCCCTCGCGGCGATACTATCTTAAATATCGACCAAAATGGTTTAATTAATTACAATATGAATAGATTTGTTAAATCCAGCAAAGGAACCTCTCTCGGCGGCGGTTTTGGTGGATCTGGTCTTCTTAACGAAATGCAAGACAAACCGGGTGCTTATATTGTTAAATTAAACCCTCCAAATGAAGTAGATGGAGTTTCACAGTTAAATGAAGATTGTAAAACATGTGAGGGTGTAGGAATTGTCGCGTCTTACAAACCAAATAACTTTAATTTACTTGAAAATCCAGAGCCTAACACAACAAATCGTGTATTATGCTGTAATCAGGAAAAAAATGCCAGACAACGCGTTGTTTATGCTAGCACTAATTTAAAAAAGAATTATTATACAACCACCAAACAATATCTACAAAATAGATGTAAAACGTTCGATCAAAAAGCATTTAATTTTTTGTCTTATCAAACAAATGGAACAGGACCATATGATAACAATAATCCTTATTACTATTCTGTAGACGGAAATAATGGTCCAAAACCTGGCGGACCTTTAGCAGTAGCTAATACTTATTTAGCAAATTGTCAGCTAAATACACAATTATATGAAGGAAGTCAATTAGCAATGATATCTCAACTGCTTAATATCATGTTAAATGAAAATATTATTACACAAGCAGAAGTCGACCAATTTAATAGTACAGGTATTAATTCCCTTCCTGGGTTTTTTGATTGGATACAAGGGTTACCAGAACCCCAAAAAGCCTCCGCCAATGTTGTATTCGAAGTTTTTATTGATAATCCTTATTCAGGTATGCCATTATCTGGTCCAACTAATCCAGCTGGTTGTCAGTTAACAGTTTACAAACCGAATAACTATCAATTTGCTAAACAAGGTGCTGTATCCAGTTCTACTAGACTATTAAAATTGAATGTTGACACGATTTCCACTAATGCGGCTTCAATTCAAAATTATAATAATACAGGACCATTCTTGGTAACAGCAAATGAATTATACGCCGGAGATGCAAATAATTCTACAAATTTATTGAAAAATAAGGGGCCAACATGTAATACTCCATGGCCTCTCAATTTCTCTCAATCAGGAAGATTTAAAAATAAAAAGTTCTGTCATTTCCAAGAAAGAATGCCTGAATACCAAAACCCTTTATCACAACCAAGTCCTTATAGATATTTTCCTGGAACAGTTTTTAGTAGTAATCATTATTCGCAATCACCAAATACTTACAACACAACTACAGGTGTGAACGCATACTAATAATTATAATTTAGAATTATGAAAAAAATTGAAATATATTTTATATTTATTATATAAATATAAAACTAAAATGAATACACCTGAATACAGAAAAGCTTATCTAGAAAATCTAAAATTACAAATATCAAATGATAATAAAAACTTAGCAGCAAATAAGGGAAATCCAGCAACACAACAATATATACAAAATACAGGACAACAAATTTTAGGAATATCTACATTTACATCGACCGGAAAGAAAAAATGAGACAAATAATAATCCAACAAAAGGCAAAAAAGTTATTATATAAAATTATATATGTAATCTATAATGTTTGATTAAATCTATAATGTTTCACTAATTATCGGTAAAAATATATTTATCTTTTCAGCAAATTTATTACACGGTATTTTATACTTCTCGCACCAAGAAACGGATTTTTGAATATTGGTTTTTTTTATCATTTCAATCTTATCACTTTTATTTTTATTCTTATATATAGTAATAATTTGATCTAATGCTTCTAATTGCTGTTGACCTATAATTATATTTAAGTCGTCTATTTTATTCTTGAAATAGTAAGGAATATCAAAATCCAAAACCGAGCGAATATGTCTATCTTCTAGTTTCTTAATAAATATTAATAATTTCAAATAATTTAGCTTTAAATATTGATATGATTCATCATTGTGTATAAAGGATCGGCATACTATATACCTTTCAAATGATATTATATTGTTAGTATTTGGTTTGCTTATATAAACTTTTTCATAAAGTGAACATAAATAATATAAAATATCAACAACTGGTTTATGGAATATAGTTCCTATTTTAATTATACATGTTCCATTATTTTTTTGATGTTTAAGTATAGCCATTATAGATTGAATTAATGAAATAAAATAATCAGAACTCTCAGTATGAGTTTCATAAAATATAAAATCCATTTTTAAATGATTGTTATTGTTAATATCAATAGTATTGGATGAATAATGATTGTCTTTGAATCCTTCTCTAAACATTTCAAAACATTCAATATAGTCATCATAATTTTGAGAAATATGTAGTACATTTATTGTATCTATTTCTTTAAATGAATCAAATATGTTTAAATTACTGTATATTTCAAGCAAGTCATAAAAAATATTATTTTTAGGTTTTAATTTACTTACAGAAAATTTAGAGCCTGGAACTTTGGAAAAAATAAATTCGTATGGGTTTATTATTTTAATCGCATCTTCGACACAATTATTAGAAAGGTCCTCATTATCTTCAATAAACATGTCGTCAATTTGAAGTTTAAGTTTATGGTAATAATTTAATAAAGAATGTGACACATATTGACCGCATATTTCGTTTGAATATTGTGGGCTAACATTAATATTATTGATATTTTTTGGTAATATATAATAACTCATTGGTCTTATAATATATTATAAAATTTATTTAAGTCTCTTATTCAATTTATAGTTAATCTTCCTCATCACTCTCCACAATCAACAATTTTTGTGCTTTTTTAACTTGTTGTTTAGGTTCTTTTGTAACTTGTTGTTTAGGTTCTTTTTTAGATTTCTTTTTTTCAATGGTTTCTTCAATTTGTTTAACAGAGTCGTCCACAGCTTCTGTAGCTGCGACCAATAGTAATTTCTTACTAAGTTTTTTTACTTTTGGTTTGCTTATTTTAATTTCTTCTTCCTTAGCAACTACTACCGCTTTTTTAGTGTCTTCTTTTTCTCGTTCCACTAATGCTTCTTCATATTCACCCAATTCAAGTTGTATTTTTTCAGTATTCACTTCTCTAACTTTTTTATATATAAAATATTTATTTAGAAATGATATCTCCCTTTCAATTGTAGTCATGTTAGGAGCTTGGCCGTATAATATTTCTTTAAATTTATTTCGTTTAATTTCATCAAGCATATTAATAAACAATTCTCTAAATAATCCAGAACCCTCTGGTAATCCCATTTCGTTAGCTTCTTCTCTACTTATTACCTTAAAACCATATGCTTCCATAATTCTATCTAGATAGTTGAAATTCACAAGGTATTCAGAAATGTACTGGTTAATCGATTCTTGATATACATTAATTTTATATCCAATCGAACTAGAGTTTTCTTCAAAAGTATCCGAAGTGTAGTCTTTAATAACTTCCCAAACTTTTTTACCTGAATCTACCAGCTGAATACTGTCGCCAGTTTTAACTTTCTTTAGTCTATCAAATAATATTTTTCCATCATAAGATGTTCCAATAAAATATCCATTTATTTTCGTACATTGTGCCACATTTTTAAGGAATCCTTTTAGTGTATCCGGGCTTTCAAAGAAATAATGGATCGCAAATTGACATGAAGTTACATTAAACCCTCCATCTCCCTTACCATATTGTCTAGCAACACCTTTTCCGATTTTATCAACGTCTTTTGGTCCATTACCAAATACAGCAGCAGCAGTTTGTTTGGCTCGGTCGTTCAATAAAGCACTCCCATCGCGAATATTGAACGCACTATTGCCATGTGCGAAGAGAGCATAAGGCATATATTTATTTAATTTTTTTGCCTTAAGATATCTAACACAAGCGCCATCCATACGATTTTCGAGATTGTCCTTCGAATAATCTATACCAAATACAAAGGATAATTTCGCAGCAATCCATTTAGGTAAATCTCCTGCTTTACCACAAGCAAAATCAATTAATGTATCGCCTTGTTTTGATGCTCCACTAATAAGTAATTTTTTAACATATAAATTATGGAAATTTTTTAGGCCTTCTGTTTTCATTTTACCAGCTGGAGTGTTATAATATACATCTTCACTTACAGTAATTTCAGGAATATTTAGGCCTGTCATTAACATAACCTCGTCAATTCTACCTGTTGGATGAATTGATTTCCAGTTTTCGTTACAAACTTTATATGAATTACCGTACTCTTTTTCACCTCTACGAAGCTTAGCAGTTTTATCATGTCTTACACGTAAAGGCTTCCATCTCCAATTTGCGTCAGTACTCTCAATGTCATATGAAAATTCTACAATCGTATTATCAGTTATGACTTCACCACTTTTTGTAAACATTTGTTTAGCCCCAGAATCATCCATTCGCAGCATTAAATTACAAATACCAGCATTCGGGTCATAAGGTTCAGTAGGATAAAATCTTTTAGGAAGATAATCATTTGATTTGCTAATAGGATCTTCAAAACGTGGTTTGTATTCTGGAAGATTATCGTCTATTATATCTTGACAAGGATTAATAAACCCGTCATATTTCTCATTAAATCCACAACGCAATTCAATAACTTTATATTCGTTGGATTGAACTTCTTTTATCATAGTCATACCGTCTTCATAGATAGATTTCACTACATCTTCACCAGAATCAGTTTTTAAAGTTGTAACTAAGAAATCAATTGTGTTGTATTGAGGCGGTTTCCATTTAAAAGACCATTCCCAAGTAATCTTTGTTTTTGGTCCAGCCTTTCCAACAACAGTAGATCCTACACCATAATACATATGAGTAAATATTAATCCATCCGTTTCATATTCAAATAGTCCTTGCTTTTCTTTTTCAATAATTGCCTTACATCCCTCGAAGATGGTTTGTTTTGAAGACATTGGATAAAACTTTTTGTTTGTAAATCGAATCGGAGAAATATCTTCTTTTATATATTTATCTAATGGTGACTTTGAACTTTGTTTTTCACCAATAATTGAAATAGGATTAATTAAATTTGCCAATTTTTCTAACAGGTAAAATCTACATTTAGATACGTCTTTTTCGTCTTCTTTTAACATAAAAGTATAATCTCTAATATCCTTATTTTTATGAAAATAAATATCAAACGCAGCATATAAGTTTATAAAATCACCATTTTTGTCATGTGTAATTAATTCACCGTCAAATAATGTATTAAAACACTCTTCATTCAATGTTTTTGCGCCTGAAAATTTAATATCCATATTAGTGCTTATAAAATATATCTTACCTTTATTTGATATATACATTAAATGTCTTTCTCCATCTGCTTTTTCAGTAACAACAAAATCTTTTCTTATATTTGGAATTACTGAATTGTCGTCTATTGGCGCGATATTTGTAAGCTGTAGAGTAATAGAATTTGGACCAATGAAATTCTGAGACGTGATTCGTCTAGCAGGTTCATATTCGTTTCCCCAAATTAATTTCATATAATCACTCGAAATTTCGTTCATTTCATTTAATGAAATAGGATACATTGTTCCTTGAATACCAGCTAAAACATATTTAATAACTTTTCTTAAAGCAACTAATAATTGTTCTGGTGTTTGGTATTCAGTACCTGGTCCAATTAAATTATTATTAACTTCAATTTCAATTTCATATGATTCTGGATTATTAAATACATTTGATTCTTCAAGAGTATAAACAGGTATTATATAATTAAAACCGCGTTTATCTTTTCCTTTATTACCAGATTTCGCAATACTCAAATCAACTCTAACTGGCAAATCAGGGCGTTCAAAGGTTACACGATTTAAATATCTAAATTCTTTCTTAGATTTACGCCAATTTTCTATAATATGATTTTCTATGCCCTTTTTAACCCTTTCCTCTGATTGAAGTGAAACTCTAAAATTAAAATCATTTATATCCACAGGGCGAATCATTTTCTTATTAACAGGATTGATAAATGGTTTTTTGTTGAGGAATTCAACAGATGAACTAACTGATTTATATACAGAACGAATATCATTACTTTTACAATAATTCTCAATTCCTACTAATCCATCAATTTGTGTTCTTATATCAGACATTTTAAATCTCCCTGTAGTACTATCTAAGAATTCGTTCTTAATACGAAGCGATGGTACACCACTTGGATTGGCTGAGACAAAACCGAATGATTTTAAAGTTTTAACAACATTATCGTAATCATTTTTTGTTAGTCGTTTAATATCCTTTGTTGCGAATCTTACTTCTAACTCATTATTCAAAAGAACGGATGATGTTCTAAATAATCCTCCATCATAAAATATTTTAACTAATCTATTGAATTGTTCTGGTGGGGAAAGTTTCTGATTTTCTTCTGCGGCGATTTCTTCTGGTGCGTTAAATAATTGATTTTGAATATTTTCTGGTAGTGCTAATTCTCTCTCTTCTTCTGATTTATGAGTATCTGAATTCTCCAAAATATACTTACTCTTTCCTGTTTGTTCGTATTCTTTTTTAATTTTACCCAAAACTTCATTACGATAGTCTTCCTTATATCCGAGTAATCTTATTTTATAATGCGGTATAAGACGATCATATATATCTTTATACTCTTTTAAAATATTATATTCATATTCTAATTCAGGATGTTTGACAATAACATTTTCATTATTTTTTAGAGGTGGACTATATGAAGGTGTTTTTGGTATATATTTGTCACCCTCTAAATTAGAAACCTTTGATTTTTCAATAGAACTCATTGTTATATATATAGTTAGACATATTTTTAAATTATCGTTCAATTTTATTAATAATTTAAAAATTTACAATTTACAAATACTGTATAATGGATTCATATAATTCGTTTTTAGTCTTATTCTTACCTGTTTCTGAGTCAGTTATATCAATAGATAATTTTTCACAAATATCAGTTAAGTCTTTTACCTTGTAGTATGACAAAGCTTTTATGGGTTTATCCAAGTTGTCAATTTTGTATAAGGTTGCTCTTATGCTATCAAGTAAATTATTGTTTGCGATTTCAAAACCATATTTTTTATTATATTTTGACTGAAATTCGACTTCTCTAATAATATAGATTGGTTCAGTGTCATTCATTAATAACTCAAAATATGTGTTTCTACTTATAAAAATTAAATTTATTTTGTGAATTACACACAAAGACATAACAGTTTTAATATTTATATTATTGTCATTTGCCAAGTTACTTTCAATACTAGTTATTGAGTCAAACTTATATGTTTTTAGAATTTGTTTGTTCTCTCGAATTTTACTTACATAATCTATTTTAATCTGTTTGGCAATTAGTGGGTTTTTTACATTCAACATTTCATAACTTCCTTCACCATTTAAAATAATATAATAGCACCAAAATAAAGTATCTTGTTCTTTCGGAATAAACAATATTGGTTTATTTTCATTTATTTTATTTATTTTATTTATTTTATTAAAACTAGTAATTGATTTACTCGATTTTTCTTTTGTAGTATTTAATTTATATTTTAAATAATTTATCATATTATTTTCATTTAAAATATAAGGTTGGTAATCATATTGGGTTTGAATCATTTGGCTTTATATTATTTTTTTGTAATATCTTTAATATCTTTTGACAATGTAATATCTTTTGACAATGTAATATCTTTTGACAATGTAATATCTTTTGACAATGTAATATCTTTTGACAATGTAATATCTTTATTAAAAAATGTATTTCTATAATCATCTTTCTGTTGTTCGATAGAATTTAAATTTGATTCTTGTGTATTCACATATTTGATAAACATCGACATTTCATCTAATACTTCCTTCCTAAGTTCAGATAGATTAATATGAATACCATATTTATTTTCATTTAAAGTGACGTCTTTAAATTTATACATAATTCTTAAAATTCCAACTTGATTAAATTTATTCATATTTTCAATAGATTCCCTCAAATAATTTAATTCACTTACTGAATAATTATTAATTTCATTTGTGGAGACGGTAACTTCCATAATATATTATTACGTAAATTGTTTTTATATCAGTATAAAATATAAATATCAAATACAAAAAAAATTTTATAAATAAATTTATAAATAAAAAGTATAAATAAATTTATAAATAAATTACTAAATATTTTTATTAGTCTTCAATAACGATACGTGGTTTTGCTTGTTGTTTTTGCCTTGGAACATATTCCTTTTCTTTAACTAATTCTCCAATAATAGAAACATATTTATCATTTAGTTCAAATCTTTGTCCGATTACTCTTACTGTAATAATATCACCAACTTGTGTTTCATTAAATTGTTGATTATTAAAATGATGATCTTTCGCGACAAACACAACAACAGGAGACGGTACTTCATTTGCCGACTCAGCTCGAATACCTGCTTTCACCACATTTTTAACAGTACATGAAATTAACATACCTTCAACTGGAACACAAACATCACACTCAAATATAACTTCAAAAACTACATTATTGCCTCTCTCAATAATACCACTTGAGTAACGAATAATTTTGGATGAATTTGGTTTAACATAACCTTCAACAACACATTTTCCTTCAAAATTATTTTGAATAAATTCCTCTATAATTTCATTTAAGTTTTTACCTATAATAGTAATTGGTAAAACTATTTTTCTTGTTAAAAGACATCTCGAATATATAGATTGTTTTGTATCTCGGCGCTTTTTGATTTGTGTAGTTTTAGAAACCAACTCCATTATATTGTATATACATATTATCTTTTAACTATATTTTATCTCAATTTTAATAAAAATATAATTTTATATAAATTAAACAATTACGCAATTACACAAAAACCGTATAAAGTTTATGATAAATTGCCATTTCAGGCGTCAAGAACCACTTTTTCCCATTTTCTTTGTTTACATTGAAATATCGTAAAATAAATTCTTCCAAAACACATAACTCGTCATTACCCATAGCCTCTTGAATGACATTACCATCTTCATCTTTTACAGCTTTTGTGTTCTCAATTGTATACTTATTCTCACCTATAATTTCATTCAACTTTGATAAGTTTTTATTTTTACCAGCTTGATCGCATCTTGCTCCTATATCACGTTTAGATGTCATATTTTTTGTTTTAAACACCAAATCTTTATTTCCTTTTTCATAACCAATAAATCCGACAATGGTATTATAATCATTTGAATTAAATGCTAAAAATTCTTTTGTTTCTTTTAATAAAGCTATTTCATTCTGCTCTTCTGGAGAAGACTCCACCCATATATTATTTTCATTCAATATCATGATCTTTCTTTTGTCTAACTTGTATCCAATAAATGCTGTCACGTTCTTAGTTGTTATCGTATTTTTTTCAAAATAATTTTTCGCATATCTTTCTAATGATTCTTGTGCTATACTCTCGAGAGAATATAGATAATTCATGAGATTTAGTTTATCTTCAAATAATAATAATTCTATCATATGGGCGACCAAAAAATGAAGTAAATGTTTTCTTGATTCAGGATATTCCTTTGTCATTTTTCTTATTACAATACCACAATGTTTATACCAATTGTCATCTCCTCTTGGAACTTTTGTCTGTTTTAAGTATTCAATACTAATGTCATAATTAACTTTCATTAATTCTATTACCTGTTTACCCTGAGAGAATTCTAATTTATCTTGTTTAGATATTATCTTATTGAGATTCCTTTTATCTACAACCGATTTCACAATATTTTGATTCAATTCAAAATTTATCATATCATGTTTAAAATCTAATGGAACAGATCTATCAAAAATTGAAATATTTTTATCTCTCATTTCTATTGGTTGGAATAAATAATATTCTCCGATATTAATCAGTCTTCCATTTCTTCCATATTTATCAACGATAAATTCATTTTCGTCTTCAATTAATTGTGTTAATGCTGAATAAATTTGGACGTATGGATATTCCTTTGGAGTACGTACTACCCTTAAAAGAACGTCTTTTTTGTAAAAGAATGCTTCTTTAAAAAGCATTCGAATTCTTTGTAAAATTTTGTCTGAGTTCATTACTATAAAATTTTCGTCATATGTATCTTCATTTAATTTTGATTCATCTATTTTATCATCAGGTCTGCAGTTATAATTACATGAAGCCATATAATCACATGATGGAGAGAAAGGGGTGTCGCCTATCTTGAAATCTCTCAGCACTTCGCCTGTAGATAATTCTTGTGTTATTGATTCTTTTAAACTTGCTGACATTATTTCTTGAGTAAAATTTGTCTGATCGTGATTTATTATACAATCAACAGCCGTTTCCTTCAACACTCTAGCTACTTTTCCGATTTGAATTGCTTTATATTCTGCTACACGATATACATATAAATCTGCTGCTTCTTCAATATTATTAGCAATAATAGTGCCATGCATAAATATTTCAACATTACGTTTTTCAAATGGTAAATCCTTGTGTGAAAAATTGCGAACAGCACGACCAATAATTTGTTCTGGACGATTCATATTATACCATGGATCAAGTATATGAACTTGTCTTATAAATTTTAAATCAATACCTTCTGAACCTGCCTTGGAAATTAAAACAACTTTCACCTTATTACCATCTATATTGTCTTCTCCAGTTAACCCTTTCACTTCAAAGTCATTGTTTGGTGATAATCTAGGGTCACCTGTAATCATGGCATAACGAGCCGGTTTGAAATCTTTCTTATCTTGCGGTGGCAGCATTGTTCTTACATCGACCACTTCTGTTGGTCTAGACTTAAATAATGGTTTAATACCGGTTTGACCGAAACGAGTGAATCCCATTTCTTCTAACGCTAAAGCTACTGGAATTAAACCGCTATCAATATATTGCGAATAAATCAAAATAATTCCATCTGATACTCGTTTAGATTCAGGATTATATATTTTATCTAACACACATTTTATCTTTGCGCTATAATTACCTATTTCAGATTGAGAGAATATTTTACCATAAATCTTGAGAGTTGATTGTTTATATTCAAAATCACCTTTAACGGGTGGAGATTTACTGTCTAAAAAAGACATCATTCTCTCTAGACCAATTTTACCAGTTAATTGATGAGGATCTATTTCTCTTTTGTTAGCAGAAGATGATGATGAAAATGACGTATTTTCTCCACCTGTATACTCTTCGTCGATTGGTTCTTTATCTATTGATTTTTGATCTATTGCTTCTTGGCCGATTGATTCTCCTCCCATTGATTCTCCTCCCATTGATTCTCCTCCCATTGATTCTCCTCCCATTAATGTACCAAGCCCTTGATGACTGCGTTGTTCTATATTTATATTAAATTCATTTTCTGACAAAGTATCAGTATCTATTTTTTTTCTTATGTTTGATTTTATTTTAGGTTTTTCAGGACATTTACCATTAGGTAAACGCTCTCCATATTTACAAGCTCTAAGTTTGCGTGTTTTTGTATTACCATTCATTGGTGATTCAACTTCTTCTTTATTTAACTCTATAATCTTTTCATCCGGTTGTTTTATTTTAGGTTTTTCAGGACATTTACCATTAGGTAAACGCTCTCCATATTTACAAGCCCTAAGTTTACGAGTTTTTGTATTACCATTCATTGGTGATTCAACTTCTTCTTTATTTAACTCTATAATCTCTTCATCTGTATTTGATTCACTCTTAACGAGTGATTCTTCTTGTTTAACTGGTTCAACAGGTTCAACTTCCTCAACTTTTTCTTCAGATTGAATCGATTCACTAAAACTCGGAGCTATTTCTTGAGATAAATTTTCTTTTGGCATATCATCTAATAATTGTTTTAGCTCAGGAACCGGGTAAGATATAATTAAAGATTCTAGTGGTGTCTGTAATAATGTGTAACCAAATGATTCCATATTTTCAAAACTAGGCATCTCTCTAATGACACCTTGCTTAGTTGTAATAACAAATTTTCTATTTCTAAGGTTATAAATAATATATTTATAACAACAATATTGACATTTTCCACAGTTTTCACATCCACCTATTTCAGTCAAATACAAACTCAATATACGTTTTTTATCTTCAAAACTAATTTTCTTCAGATTCATTTGATATTCTGGATATTTAATAGATGGAAAGGTTTTCTTAGCCGCAAATTCGTTTGGGTAAATTCTGTAAGGAAAAGTATACGGGTTCTCTCCACGAACAAACGAGATATATCCAGTAGCTTTTCTTATTAATAATTCTTCTCCATTTTTCTTAAAATTTCCATTCTTGTCAAAAATATCCTTAACCTCGACTCGTGCTCTCCTATCGTTCATATTCATAAGATTCAATAACCACACTATCTCTTTATAATTATTATACATTGGAGTAGCCGAGAGAAGAAGAAACCTCATATTTTGGGCTGCTTTAACTAATAATTCTAAATTAATTGCTACTTTTTTATTCTCATTATCGTCTGTTTTACGTATATTATGAACTTCATCAATCACAATTAATCTGTTATCAAATTCATTGCGGAGACGGCGTATTATTCTACTATTTAATTCAATCTTCACATCTTTTAGCATTTCAATTTTAGTTTTCTTTCTTTTGTCACCTGGTTTATTTATGTTTGTTTTCTCTTTTTGTGTTTTAACTTCTTCTTCATAATTCATTGTTTTAATTATATAATTCGCAAATTGAACGTACCCTAAAAAGATATAATAAGTATTTATCAAATTTTTAATTTGAGTAACTATTTTTTCTTTTGGCATAGGCATATTCATAGGGTTGATTTCCTTTAAAAGTTTATTACCGACACAACCTCTCATGCTCCAGACTCCGTTAATTTCCTTTAGTTTTCTCTCGTCGAATAATTGGAGTTTAAAATTATCTTGTACGTTTTCTGATGCTACAATTATAATTCGTTTCGTAATACCCATTTGTTTCATATAATCCCTCATTTCTTCACAAACTCCGATAGCACTACAAGTTTTACCAGTACCGAGACCATGATATAATAATAAACTACTATAAGGAGTTTGAAATGACATAAAATTCTTAACAAACGCTTGATGAGGTTGAAGTTCAAAATCAGCATTTGCTAAAATATCCGCCTGTTCCTTAATATTTTCATAAATTATACCATCATATTTAGTATCATTAAATTCCTTCTTAGTTGCGATTTTAATGTTAAATTCTTTATCATTTAAATTTGGATACAAATATTCATTTTCATCTTCATGTTCGGATAAATAATTTCTCTCAGTTAATTCTTTTTTAAGTTGAAATTTATTACATTCAGAAGTAAAAAAGTTCTCATCATTACAATTTATATTTTTATATTCGTTTGCTTCATAATCTGGTTCATCAGTTGGTTCATCAGTTGGTTCATCAGTTGGTTCATTTGTTGATATAACAGATGTTGATGATTCTGTTGATGATGTAGGTGGAACTGATATAGAAGTTAAAGTATTGATTTCATTTGTATCAGATTGTAGTGTATCAGATTGTAGTGTATCAGATTGTACTGTATTTATTTTTTCAACCGGGATATCAGGTTCATTGGTTATACTTTCTTCTCCATTTGAAGATGTTTCTAGTATAATTTTATTTTTTACATTATCTGTCATAATATTATATATTATGAATATAATCTATATTCTTGTAATACTTTATTAATATTTAGTATTAAATCCTTTTTTTCTAAATTATATGGTCTTATTGATTCTAAACATTTATCAATTGATTTCCATTCTAATTTACTAACCTCTGTGGTTTGAAAATTATTCAGATAGTTAATATCTGAATCCGAATTATCAATTGATGCTAAAAAATATTTATGTTTATATGATTTATGATTTGACCCAATAAATATTTCCTCAAAAGGTAATACATTTTCTACCACAATTAATTTACTTTTTGGTATCCCAGTCTCTTCTTCAAATTCCCTTAAAGCACAATCTAAATCTTTTTCTTTTTGGTTGCGTCTTCCCTTTGGAAATTCCCATTCTGTTTCATCCCATGACGTAGTACTCATTTCTATTATGTCTTTTAAGGTATAAATATTATCTAATATAGTAATACCTTCTTTTAAAATTTCAAATTTTTTCTTCGATATATTTTCTTCGCTTTTAAATTGGATGTTAACCTCACCCCACATTTCTACCCATAGTGTATCAAATGGTATTTCTAACAGTCGTTTTTTTTCTGTCACTGACATCTCATCTATAATATTTAATACTTGTTTTAAATTATATGGGGAATATTTACCTCTGATAAAATCTATATATCCAAAACTATCCTTACGTCTTATCATAAGAAATTGTAATCCTTCTAAATTATATCTAAAAGTAATAACACCATAACTTGTTATAGGTAATTTACACTGATGGAACATATGACCTTGTTTTCCACAATTATTACATACATTAATATTTTTGCTCATAATTGACTTGTATAATATTGAACTAAATATTTAAATGTTAATTTTTATATTATTAATTTTTACATATTTATTATTATTTCAAAATAATATAAACATAATTATTAAATATATATAATGAGACTTTTAATAGCATTTGTTTTTTTATTTAATTTAGTCACATCCTACGACAAATATACTGCTAGTTCTTGGGCGACAGATTGTGCGTTTGGATGTAAAGAGTGTCCGTCCGACTCAACTTGCGAGCACACTTATTTTACAACCCATGCGTTAACCCATGGTAATTGGGGTTATGGATATGAAGCCTCATGTCATACTTTATGGAGTAATTTTAAAAGTGGAAAATATAATGGATGGGCTTTTGCTGGTACATCAGAAAGCGACATACATAGAGGAGATGTTGTTATTATGAATAACGGTCGTAATGGTGATGCTAGTTATTGTTGTATTGGTACGGATGACGGATTAGTTAGTTGTCATAATCCAGGGCTTCAGAATGTAAGACCATCCATTAGTGGGTATTTTGGGAATTATATTAATGCTGTCTACACTTATGTAGGCGACACTAATCGTCTTATAAAATCTAAACTTCTTATATGTACTGAATGTACTGGAAATGTTTGTTCCATCCTTCCTGAACCAGACTCTACATTCCCTTGTTATCAAGGAACACCTAAAAATACTAACATATGTTATAAAACGGACCCATTTATACACACTGATACATATGTATGCGATACATGTGCGTCACAAGGCTATAGTAATTATCTACAAAAAGATCCTATATATGTGAATATGGAATTATGGGGTAAAGCAAATTCTGTGTCTTCCAATGTATACGGTGACACTATCATTAGTTGTAGTCCATATGAAGCCGACGCATGTAACTGCGTTTATTATGCGCGTGATCGACAGAAAAGTCTACCAACCGGATTATCAACATGTGAAGATAAGAAGTCTAAAGTAAATTCACATACACCAGCACCGGGTTGCGTTTTATTTCGCACAGGCGACCCAACATATTGG